>Ga0307373_10004406_pt1 | contig 23712 bp, 21 predicted proteins | sample OX2MG_FD_202534 | JGI IMG/M metagenome (GOLD analysis project Ga0307373, IMG submission 202534) | Soil microbial communities from Risofladan, Vaasa, Finland - OX-2 | ecosystem: Environmental > Terrestrial > Soil > Coastal area > Acid sulfate soil | place: Finland: Risofladan, Vaasa | collected... | reverse complement strand
GCGCCGCTGTCGTCTCGAGCGGGTGGTTCCTCGATCGTGGCGACGCCCGGCGATCGAACCGGCGCGTCCGCGTCTGCGGCACCGGTCGCAGAACGGCGCATCGTCTCCGTCCTCTTCGCCGACCTCGTCGGCTTCACCGCGCTCGCCGAAGCTCGCGATGCCGAGGACACGCGGGAACTCCTGACCCGCTACTTCGATATCGCCCGCGACGTGATCGGCCGCTACGGCGGCACCGTCGAGAAGTTCATCGGCGATGCCGTCATGGCGGTCTGGGGTGCTCCCGTCGCCCAGGAGGATGACGCCGAGCGCGCGGTGCGGGCCGCCCTCGAGCTCGTCGACGCCGTGAGGAGTCTCGGGCCGGACATCGAGGCTCGCGCCGGCGTCCTCACCGGCGAGGCGGCCGTCACGCTCGGGGCGACCAATCAAGGGATGGTCGCCGGCGACCTCGTGAACACCGCGAGCCGGCTGCAGTCCGTGGCAGCGGCCGGCTTCGTCCTCGTCGGCGAGGCGACCCAGCGAGCGGCGTCCGCAGCGATCGTCTTCGAGCCCGCTGGCGAACAGATCGTCAAGGGCAAGGCGGCGCCGGTCCCGGCCTTCCGGGCCCTCCGCGTCGTCGCCGAGCGTGGTGGCCGGAATCGGGCGGAGACGCTCGAGGCGCCGTTCGTCGGTCGCGACGATGAGCTCCGCCTCCTCAAGGACCTGTTCCATTCGACGGCCCGCGAGAAACGCGCTCGACTCGTGTCCGTCATCGGGCCGGCCGGAATCGGAAAGACCCGGCTCGCGTGGGAGTTCCTCAAGTACATCGACGGGCTCGTCGAGACCGTCTGGTGGCACGACGGCCGGAGCCCCGCTTACGGCGAAGGAATCAGCTTCTGGGCGCTCGGCGAGATGGTCCGCGGCCGCTGCGGCCTGCGCGAAGGGGATGACGAAGCGACGACGCGGGCCAAGGTCGCGACGACACTCGCCCGGTATGTCCCCGACGATGACGAGCGACGCTGGATCGAGCCCGCGCTGCTCGCCCTTCTCGGGTTCGAGTCCGGGATCGCCGCTGAACAGCTGTTCGCCGCGTGGCGGACATTCTTCGAGCGACTCGCTGCAACGGCCCCGGTCGTCATGGTCTTCGAGGATCTGCACAACGCCGACGCGGGATTGCTTGACTTCATCGACCAGCTGCTCGACTGGTCGAAGAGTGTCCCGATCTATGTCCTCACCCTCTCGCGACCCGAGCTTCTCGAGAAACGGCGCGACTGGGGCGCCGGGAAACGGAACTTCACCTCGCTCTATCTCGAGCCGTTGGGGGAACCGGCGATGCGCGAGCTCCTCGCCGGCCTCGTGCCCGGCCTGCCCGAGCTCGCCGTCCGAGCGATCGTCGCCCGCGCGGGCGGCATCCCGCTCTACGCGGTCGAGACCATCCGGATGCTCGTCGCGCAGGGCCGTCTCCTGCTCGAGGACGGGGCGTATCGGCCGGTCGGCGACCTGACGACGCTGGCGGTTCCCGAGACGCTCACCGCCCTCATCGCCTCCCGCCTCGACGCCCTCGCCCCCGACGAGCGCGCCCTCATCGCCGATGCCGCCGTTCTCGGCCAGTCGTTCAGCCCAGCGGCCCTTTCCGCCACCTCGGGGATCGCCGAGCCCGAACTCGCTCCACGCCTCCGGGACCTCGTCCTTCGCGAGCTCCTCACGATCGAGTCCGATCCCCGGAGCCCCGAACGCGGCCAGTACGGCTTCGTCCAGGCACTCATCCGGGAGGTCGCCTACAACACCCTTTCCCGGAGGGACCGCAAGGTCCGCCATCTTGCGGCCGCTCGGTTCTTCGAGGGCCTCGGCTCCGATGAGCTTGCCGGCGCGCTTGCCGGCCACTACCTCGCGGCCCAGGCGGCAGCCGCAGAAGGGCCAGAGGCGGACGCGCTCGCAGGCCAGGCCCGGATCGCCCTCAGGGCTGCCGCTGAGCGAGCCGTCGCCCTCGGATCCCACGATCAGGCGATCAGGTTCTTCGAACAGGCGATCGACGTCGCGACGGACGAGACCGAGCAGGCGGACCTGCGAGAGCGCGCTGGCGCATCCGCTGCCCAGGCGGGGCGGTACGACGTGGCGGAGCGCGGCCTTCGGATGGCCCTCGCCACGTACGCCGGGCGAGGCGATCTGCGAGGAGTCGTCCGAGCGACCACGCTCCTTGGGCGGGCGATGACGAACAGTGGTCATCCGGCCGCAGCCGTCGCGCTGCTCGCGGCCGCGAGCTCGAGCGGCGATCCGGCCTCCGATCCGACGCTCGCCTCGCTCGACGCCGAGCTCGCGCGCGCTCACTTCTTTGCGGATGAACCTGACCGAGCGATCGAGGTGGCCGATCGCGCGCTCCGGGTCGCCGAGCGTCTCGGCCTCGTCGCGGTCGTAGCGGACACCCTCGTCACGAAGGGCATGGTCCTCGCCGAGCTTGGGCGCTGGCACGAAGGGCTGAGCCTCATCGAGGGCGGGCGGCAGCTCGCCGAGGCGAACGGGCTCGTGTGGACCGAGGTGCGTGCGCTCACCAACGCGTCCTCCGGTCTCGTGGTCCGAGATCCGCGGCGCGCCCTTGACCTGGCACGGCGCGGCATCGCGACGGCTCGCCGGATGGGCCTGCGCACCGTCCTCAGCTCGCTCTTCGTCAATGCCGGCAGCGCAGCGCGGCGGACCGGGGACTGGGACTGGGCGATCGGAGAGGTCGAGACCGTCGACTACGAGCAGCTCGAGCCGGCCGACCGCGCGGCGATCCTCATTCCGGTGACCCTGCTCAAGGCGGCGCGTGGGCTGGACGTCACCGGCGAGCTCGCACAGCACGAAGCGGACCTCGCCACGATCCCTGACCTCCAGTCAGCGGCTCTGTCGTGGATCGCGCGCGGATTCGCATCGTCAGTGGCAGGGCTGTACGCGGAGGCACGCGATCGATCCTTCGCCTCGGCGAGGTCAGGTCGCGTTCTCACGCTCTGGGCGCTGCCGCTGGCGGGACGGTATGCGGTGCTGGCCGGGGACCCGGAAGGGGCACATGAGGCCGTCCGAGAGCTCGGCGCGCTCGGCATCTCCGGACCCGCGCTGGCCAACGACGTCGAGACGATCCTCGCCGGCTGCGCCGCGCTGGAGGGTGCCCCGCTTGAGGCGCTTGCCGGGTATCGACGCGCGATGAGCGCGTGGCGCGACCTCGGTCTCCCCTGGGACGAGGCCCTCTGCGCGATCGACATGGCGACGCTCCTCGATCCGGCCGAGCCTGAGGTCCGGGCTGCCGCCGAGGCCGCCCGCGAGATCCTCACCCGGCTTGGGGCGCGGCCATTCCTCGAGCGGCTCGAGGCGGCGATGCAGCGCCAGCCGCCGGCGGCGCCATCGGAGCGGGTGCGCTCTCAAGACGCCACGAGCGTCTGACCCCAGTGCTGTACCGCGGGGCGGCGCACTCGTAGGTCGCGCGGCCGGAGAGATTCGGCGGCCTGTCGTGCCGGCCGGTCAGGCGGCTGTCGCGAGCTCCGTGGCATCGACGATCAGCCGGCGGACGTGGGTCGCGGCGAAGTCGAGGGTGAAGAGGCGGCGGAGCGCACCGCGGGACGTGCCGAGCGAGGCGCATTCGAGCCAGATGGCTCCGTCCCGATCGACCGGGCGGGTGAGTTCGCCGCAGTCGCAGGCCGGGGTGTCGCGCAGCGAAGCCTCGATGAGCTCGAGCGCCTGGTCGTTATTCATATGGTCATTGCCCATCATCAGGTGGGACTCCTCGTAGAGATACGGTCCGTAGCGTATCCTAACAGGATGAGTGAGCAGTCGTCCACCGAAGATCGCCGTTCAGCGGCCCCCGAGCCCACGTCCGCGCGGCGTGGCGGCAGGCCGCGGAGCGACCGCGCCCATCGGGCGATCCTCGATGCGACCCGCGAGATGCTCGTCGAGGACGGGTTCGCCGCCCTCCGGCTCGAGCGCGTTGCGGCCCGCGCCGGCGTCGCCAAGACGACGATCTATCGGCGCTGGCGCACGAAGGAGGCCCTCGCCCTCGAACTCCTCATGGAGCTCGCCGGACCGCACATCGCGATCGCCGACAGCGGCGACACCCGCGAGGATCTGCTGGCGGCCGTGACCAACGCCATGCGAGCGCTGACGGAGACGGAGTTCGGGCCGGTCATCCGGGCCCTCCTGTCGCAGATCGCCCGCAACCGTTCGCTCGGCGATCCCTTCCGGGCGTCCGTCGTCCAGGGCCGCCGCGACGAGATCACGAAGGTGATCGAGCGCGGCATCGCCCGCGGCGACCTCCGTCCCGACGCGGACGCCGAGATCGCGACCGAGCTGCTCGTCGGTCCGGTCTACTTCCGCCTCATGTTCGGCGGCAAACTCGACAGCGATTTCGCGGAACGGATCGCCGACAGTGTCTTCCGAGCCTTCGCGACCCGGGGCTTGCCGGTCAGCGCAGCGCCGTGACGGTGTTGCTCTGGTTCGACGGTAGACCCGTTCCGACGCTGTTCGTTGCGGCCACTGTGTAGCAGTAGCTCGTCTTCTTCGTCGTCGAGCTGTCCTTGTAGCTGAGCACGTTGCCGGGGTTGATGAGGAGTGGCGTCGACGTCAGCACGCAGGCGGTGTACCGCCTGAGGGCGTAGCCGGTGATCGGGCTCCCACCGTCCGTCGTCGGGGGCGCCCACGCGACCGAGATCCCATGGCCGGGTCCGGCCGAGGCCGTCGGCGCAGCTGGCTCACCGGGGACGGTCGCGGTCGATCCGGACGGTTGGAGCGAGAAGTCCTGGCTGGTCGTCCCACCCGCCGTCACGCTCGCGCTGACCGTGACGGCGGTGTAGCCCGTCGCCGATGCTGTGACGTTGTACGTGCCTGTCGCGAGGCTCGTGAACACGTACGTTCCGTCGCTCGCCGCCGTCGTCGAGGGTCCGCCGGTGATCGAGACTGTCGCACCGGAGATCGGGAGCGCGGTCCCAGCATCCTTGACCGTTCCGCTGAGCGTGCCCGTCGTCGTCGTGGTCGACCCGCAACCTGGGAAGGAGAACGACGAGATCCAGGTGCTCCAGTTGAACGTGCCGCTCGCCTTGAGGTACTCGTTGGTGTACCAGAACGTGCAGTCATTCACCGGGTCGACGGTCATCGCGCTGTAGTCGCCCCAGCGGCTGAGGTTCGCCGTCTGCGAACCCGTCCCGGCCTTGAGGATCGACTCGGTCTCCATCGTTCCGAGCGCATCGCTCGGAACCCGGCCGGTGTAACGGATGGACGGGTAGACGCTGCCGCTCGAGGCGCTGTAGCCGACGGCGATGTCGCCACTGCCGTCCATCGCGACGCTGCCCATCCAGCGATGGATCCCGTCGCTGCTGCCGAGGGTGCCCTGCTGGAAGACGCCGGTGGAGCCGAAGATATTCCGAAGCTCGTACCAGCGGACCGAGGTGATGCCGCTCACGCTCACCGAGTGGTCGACGACGATCGCGTCGTGGCCATCGGCGAAGTGGCGATAGGCGAGGCGATACATGAGCCGATCGCCGAGCGAGTCGAGCTTCTGGCGAGTGCCCGGCTGCGGGATGCACGTCCCGCCACCGTTGCAGGCCGTCGAGAAGGCGGCGACCGGGATGTTCGTCGGGCCACTCAACGTCGTGTTTGGCGGAGTCGTCCAGTCGACGTGCATCTTCCAGAGGTTGAGTGAGTTCGATCCGAAGTTCATGAAGACCCCTGGCGATCCGGCGGGCGGCAGGCCGGACGAACTCGTCGAACCAGGCCCGCCGAGGGCCGAACTTGCACCGTCGACGTCGGCCGGCAGGAGGCCGCCGTAGCTCGTGCTGAGCTGGAAGCACTGCTGGGTCGCGGCCGTTCCGGCGAGCATCGCCGCCCGATCGTAGGCGCAGACCTTCGCTCCGCCGAACGTCGTGCCGTTGTTGAAGATGTTGAACGTGACGTAGTACGCGTCCGGCCAGACGCCGAGCTTCGGATAGTCCGGGAACTGGGTGGTGCCGTAGGAGAACGAATAGCGGTTGTAGGAACCGGTCGCGTCGGACGTCCGCGAGACGGCGACGCACTGGAGGTACGGCGTCGTCGAGACGGAGAACTGGGTGAAGATCCAGCGGTTCGCGATCTTGTCGTACTGGACGATCGGGTCGCCGTCGTTGTTCGTCTGGCAGCCGCCCCCGAAGCCGGACCACAGGCTGTTCCCCGCCGTCGGGCCGAGCACGAGGCCACCCGCCTTGTCGAACACCGCGAAGGCAGTGTTCACCCATTGCACGTACTGCGTGGCGCCCACCGCGCCGTTCGTGTCCGGCGGGGCGTACTGGTCGCTGAAGCCGTAGTCACCTTGACCGACGCCGGCGAAGCCGGCTCCCGCCGTCGTGCCGACGAGCGGACCCGCCGTCGTCTGGAGGGCGCCGTCCGGGCCGCTGCCGAGGCCGGCACCGATCCGGCGCAGCGGACGCTCGCGGAGGTTGGCCGCCGACGGTGCGGAGGGCGCCTGCGCGGCGAGGACCCGCAACGGCGGCGAGACATCGGCGTGGACGGCGGACGACACCTCCACCGGTCCGCCGGCCCCGCTGCCGGACGGATCGGCGAGGACCGCGCCGGGCAGCGAGGCGCCGGCGAGCAGGAGCGTGGCGGCGAACGCCGTCGATCGCATCGGGAACCTGCGCATGGGTTGGGCCTCCACGTGCGCGAGCCAGGGTCGCGTTTCACGCAGTAGACACCGGCGGCACGACCGATGTCCAGTGGGAAAGGTGCCTCCGCGCAACGCTCGCTCGGCCGGAAGGTCAGCGGCCGGCGCGGCTCGCGACACAAGCAACGAGGTCAGCCGGTGGATCCTGTTGCGGCGTCGGGGTGCGACTCGCGGCGCTTCGCCGGCTCGCCGGCGAGGACCGGGTGGACGACGCGGCGCCGTCGATCGTGGAGCGCGTCGTGGATCTCCCCGTGACTCCGCCCGTCGGACGCGATCGCGACGGCGGGATCGTGGGCGCGGCCGCGGCCCGCATCCGCGAAGGGCGCGTGGGAGTGGGGATGGTCGTGGAGGTGTTCCTCCGGCTCGATCTCGTAGGGCATCCCGGCCGCGAACAGGTCCGCGAACAGATCGACGAGTTCGGGGTCGAACTGGATGCCGGCATGGCGGCGCAGCTCGGCCAGGGCCTGCTCGTGGGTGACCGGGTCGCGATACGGGCGGCCGGCGACCATCGCCTCGTAGGCATCGGCGATCGACACGATCCGGGCGCCGACGGGGATGTCCTGTCCGGACAGCCCGTGCGGGTAGCCGCGCCCGTCGTACCACTCGTGGTGGTGCAGGACGATCGTCGCCGCGTCGCGGAGCGCTCCGGCCTGCTCGAGGACGACCTGCCCGATCTTGGGATGCTCGGCGACGACCCGCCACTCCGGCTCATCGAGCTCACTCGGCTTGGTGAGGATCTCGTCCGGGATGGCGAGCTTGCCAAGATCGTGCAGGAGGCTGGCGACCCGGATCCGCTCGATCTCGCCGTCGGGCAACCCCAGCGACCGGGCGAGCTCCATCGCGGCGCCCGCGATCATCGACGAGGGTCGACCGGCCCATCCCGCCCGCGACTCGAGGGCGGCCGTCAACGAGGCGGTGGCCGCGCCGAAGGCCGCCCGACCGACCTCCACCGCCTGCTCGCGCGCCCGTGGCGCGATCGCCGCCCGACGGACGAGGCCGTCGTCCTCGATCTCGTGGAACACGTAGACCTGGTCGCGGCCGAGTGCCTTCGCGCTGTACATGGCGTTATCGGCGTCGCGCACGAGGGCGGCGAGATCGAGATGGCCGCCGAACCCTCCGGCGACCCCGGCCGAGAGGGTGACCGCCGCAGCCACGCCATCGTCGAGGACCACCGTCCGCCTCGCGACCGCGCGGCGGAGTTTCTCGGCAAGCGACGCCGCGGCGTCGACGTCCGTCTCCGGCAGGATGACCATGAATTCCTCGCCGCCGTAGCGTCCCACCACGTCCACCGCCCGGACACTGGTACGAAGGGTGTCGGCGACCTCGTGAAGGACGATGTCGCCCGCCGCGTGGCCATAGGAGTCGTTGAGTCGCTTGAAATGGTCGATGTCGACGATCAGCAGCGACAGCTGGTGCCCGTAGCGAGCCGCCCGATCGATCTCGGCTTCGAGGCGGGCCAGCAGCGCCTGGCGATTCAGGACTCCGGTCAGGAGGTCGATCGTGGCGAGGGTCCACGCTTCGGTCAACCGTTCGGCGAGACGACCGAAACTCGCTCGCAGGCGCGGGTCGTGGATACCCTCGGCCTCGACGAGGTGACGGGCGTCCCGTGCCCCGACGAGGCGTTCCGTCAGCTCGGCGATGCGCTGGGTCTGTCGTCGACCGATGGTGACGGCATAGCCGGCCGTCCCGAGCAGCGCGCCGATGACGGCTACCGCAAGACCGGCGACGGCGAGCGTCATGCTCGGCGACAGATCGATATGGATCGGCATGAAGTCGAGGATCCCCTCGGCGGAATGGGTCGGGCAGTCGAGGCCTGCATCGGCGATATTCGTCCCGGTGACCGCACCGGACCATAGCGCGATGGTCCTATCTCGGCGCCGGGTCCGGGCCTCCGGTCTCGAGCGAACCACGAACGACGGGGGCTGCGCCGGGTCCGTCGATCCGGTGGCGCCACGTTCGTCCGTCCGTGCGCCATGCGACCGCCTGCAGCTCCGCGCCGACGGCCGCCGGCGCGAGGTACTCGAGGCGGTACCGTCGCGTCCAGGCATCGAGGGCGGCTCCGCCGCCGGCCGCGGCGACAGTCTCCTCGAGCCAGTCAAGGTAGACCGCGTTGTTGGCGTGCCCGAACGGGTCGATCTCGTGCGGACGGACCGTGAAGCCACGTCCCGCCGCCTCCTGCGGCGGGCTATCCGGGCCGAGGCGGATCGGATCGAACGCGTCGGGTGGCACGTCGAAGAGGCTCGGGAACTCGTTCGGGATGCGGGTGGGTATCCCTCGCGTGACGTCGGTCATCACCCAATCGGTGAGGACCGTCGCGATGAGGGCGCCGTCCGGCAGGACGATCTCGGTCCGCCGGCGTGCCATCACCCGGCGCAGCCCGAGCACCCGCGTCGTGACCGCCGTCGTCACTCCCATGGGGATCGCTCCGCGCAGCACGAGATCGAGCCCGCGGACGACCCAGGCAAGACCGCGCTCCGCATACCACTCCCGCCCGAAGCCGAGGCGCTCCGAATGGATCCAGGCCGCATCCTGCGCCCAGCGGAGCAGCGCCGAGGCGCGGATCGTCGCGTCCGGTCGGCACTCGTCGAACCGCGCCCGATAGCCGATCGTCGCGGATCCGGGGAGCGTCGACCCGATCACGTCCGCGCGCCGCCGAGGCGAGCGAAGCCTTCGATCGTGACGAGTCCCGTCCCCGCGTACGGTTCCGTGCGCCGCGCGAGGCGGACGCCGCAGGCGATGCGGGTGTCGAACACGACGAGCGCGACCCGCAGGCGCTCGTCCTCCGCGGCGGCGTGGGCGCGGGCGTCGTCGAGCTGGTGGAGCACGTCGCCGTCGATGCCGCGGGCACTCCATTTGCAGTCATATGCCTCGCCGGCAGCGGGGAGCTCGACGGTCACGTCGTAGGGATGGATCTCCGCCCGGACGCCGTCGAAGAGGATCCGCCGCTCGCGTCGGATCGCCGTCCGGGGACCTCCGCGAGCGGTGATCCGTCGAACGAGGAGGGTCTCGGTGACCGACTCGACGATCGCCCCGCGGTACTGGTTGCGGGCCTGGTCCGCGTGCGCGGCGATCTCGAGCGAGGCGGCGAGGATCGCCTCCGAACGCTCGTCGGGGAAGCACGTCGGGACCATGGCGCGCCAGGTGGCCGGATCGCTTGACTCACCGTTGAGGATCGCCCGGGCGAGCAGGAGTTGGGACGCGTTCGCGTCGGCGAGGAGCCCCGCGATGCGGGCGATCGAAGGGTCCGCCTGGATGCCCGCATAGACGACGGCGCGCGCATCCGGTGCGGCGTCCTGGAACCGCATCAGGCGCCGCCGAGCGGCTCATCGAGCGCGAGGGCGACGAGATCGGGGAATGTCGAGAGCCAGTCGATCGCGCGGTGCGGGTCGACGATCCGGCCGACCTCGGCGATCGCGAGATCGATCGCCGAGACCCGATCGGAAGCGAGGGAGGTGCCGCCACGGCGGTCCGCGATCTCGGCGAGACGGCGGCGCTGCACCCGGGCGAGATCGGTGACATACGTCCATTCGTCGGCGACCTCTTCGCCGAGCGTCTCCAGGACGCCGACGGCGTCGACCGCCCGACCGACGACTGGTTCGATGGCCTCGCTCACCCGCTGAGGGTAGCGGAATCGGCGAGCATGGCCGGATCGCCGTGGACGCGTCGACGCTTCGAGAGCGCGTCGCGTCGCCGTCAGCGTTCGCGGGCGAGGAGGCCGCTGCCGCGACCGATCGACAGGCGGCGGCGGTCCGTCGGGGTCCGCTCCAGCTCGCGTCGCGTCCGGGCACCGAGTTCGAAGAGGACGCCGCGATGCCGGTCGGTCCACGCTGCGGAGTAGGCGGCGATCGCCTGTCGCCTGATCGCGGCGGCCTCCGATCGTCCACCGCGACGCTCCATCTCGGCGACCCCGTCGAGGACGGCACGGTAGAGTGCCGGGAACTCGTCGTTGGGCGAATATGGAGCGGGCATTGGCCGAGCATGACGGCTGTCCGGCCTGGACTCGATAGCGAAGTCGTCAGTCACCGACCGCCGAACGGACCACGCGATGGTGCAGGAGTACACCGTCTCGCCGTCGCGCTCGGCCCGCACACAGCACACCGATGGATGGGAATGGAGGCGGTCATGGATCTCGGAATCGCCGGTCGGGGCGCGGTCGTGGGCGGCGCCTCAGCGGGACTCGGACGAGCCTGCGCCGAGGCGCTCGCCACCGAGGGCTGCGACCTCGTCCTGTGGTCCCGTGACGGCAAGGCGATCGAGCAGGTCGCGACCGCGATCCGGACGACCCACCGTGTTCAGGTGACCACGATCGCGGCGGATGCCACCGATCCTGCCGCCGCCACCACCGTCGCGGCGACCGCCATGGCGGCTCTGCCGTCAGTCGACATCGTCGTCCTCAATGCCGGCGGTCCACCGACGGTCGACCCGACCGCCACCGATCCGGCCGGCTGGGCGCGCGCCTTCCAGTTGCTCGCGACGACGCCGATCGAGCTCGCCACCCTGCTCCTGCCCGGGATGCGCGAGCGACACTGGGGTCGGATCGTCGCGATCCTGTCATCCGGCGTCCGGCAGCCGATCCCGGAGCTCGTCTACTCGAACGCCGGCCGGGGTGCGCTCATGGCGTGGCTCAAGACCGCGGCTCGCGCGGTCGCGGCGGACGGCGTGACGATCAACGGCGTCATCCCCGGTCGGCTCGACACGCCGCGCATCCTCTCACTCGATCAGGGCCGCGCAGCGCAGACCGGGCGATCGGTGGAGGAGGTCCGCGCCGCCCAGTTCGCGACGATCCCGGCCGGACGGTACGGGCGGCCCGAGGAGCTGGCGAACCTCGTCGCCTACCTTTCCTCCGAACGGGCGAGCTACCAGACCGGGACGTTCAGCGCGATCGACGGCGGACTCATCACCGGCCTCCCCTGATCGGAGGCCGACCGAGCCGCGGCGCGCCGCGGCTCGGTCCCGCGGCGGGCTCAGTCTCCGGCGTGGGCACCGGCCCGGATCTCGAATCGCTCGGACGTCCCGCTCGCCGGCAGCCACACGCAGCGGACCGCGTCGACGCGGGCGCCGAGCGGTCCCCGCTCGAGCTGGACGCGCATCGCCTCGAGAGCCGCTCTGGAGCCCTCAGCGACGCAGGTGACCGAACCGTCCGGAGCGTTCGCGACCCATCCGCCGAGCCCGAGCCCGAGGGCGACGTCGCGCACGAAATAACGATAGCCGACGCCCTGGACGCGACCGACGACCGTCGCCTCGAGGCGGACCGCCGACCCGCTCACGCCGCCGCGCGCTCGCTCGACCTCGGCCAGGCGAGGACGAGGACGTCGACCGCCAGCTCAGGGCTCGCATTCCCGCGGATCGCGATCGCCGCCCGATCGAGGTGGGGCAGGAACGCGGCCACGGCACGCGGCGACACGCCGGCGGCGGCCTGCACGAAGTCGTCGATGAGGGTGGCGTCATGGACGTGCCCGGCATCGCCGAGCGTGACGCGCACCAGCTCGATGGCGACCATCCGCCATGCGTCGACGAGCGTGAGGGCGGCACGACGACGCTGGGCGACGGGAACGTCCCGCGAGGGCTGATCGTCGGCGAGCCGAGCCCTGGCCGTCTTCGTGGCCGGCGCCGCCCGGGGTCGTCCGTCGCCGAGGGTGCCGTCCAGCGCGGCGTCGAGGTCGGCCGCCCGGGCGAGCAGGCTGCGCCCGTCGGCGAGGCGGCGCGAGGGCCGTGAGGCGAGGAGATCGATGAGACCACGATCGATCTCGGATCGAGCCGTCCGAGCCGCCGGGTCGACGGCGTACGCGGCGGCGAGGCCGGGCCGCCCGCCGGCCAGTCGGCCGAGGAGCGCGGCAGTGGGCGGGTCGGCGAGACCGCGCTCCACGAGCAACGCCTCGATGGCCCTTCCGCCGACGGCGCCAAGACGGACCCGGGCGCAGCGCGAGCGGATCGTCGGCAACAGGCGATCCTCATCGTCCGCACAGAGCACGAGGTGGACTCCGGGCGGGGGTTCCTCCAGCAGCTTGAGGAGCGCGTTCTGGGCGTCCTCATTCATCCGATGGGCGGCCTCGACGATCGCGATCCGGGCGCCGCCCTCGACCGGCAGGAGGGCGAGCGCGTCGATGAGCTCACGGACGCCGGGCCGCGGGTCGGCCGACGTCGCCGCGATCTTGATCTGGTCCCCTGCCCCGCCCGGTGCAAGGCGATGGAGGTCCGGGTGATTGCCGTGATCGACGAGCCGACAGGCGCGGCAGGATCGACACGGTCGAGCGGCCGGGTCCTCCGCGCTGCAGAGCAGGATCGCCGCCAGGTCGAGCGCGAGCGTCGTCTTGCCGACGCCCTGCGGGCCGACCAGAAGGAGCGCATGCGGCGGCCCGGCGGCGGCCATCACCCGGATCGCTCGAACCGCGGACGGCTGGCCGCGCGTCCGCACCCCGGTCACGCCTCGCCGGTGGTCGCCTTCGCGCGGCTGGCGCGACGCCGCGGAGCGACGGCCGCGGCGAGAGGCGCCGCTTCGGCCATGGTGGCCGCGGGTTCGGCCTTGGCGCGGGGCGTCCGCCGCTTCGGTGCGGCGGCCTCAGCGATCGCGGCTGGTTCCGGGGACGGGGTCGAACGAGCGGAGCTCGCGACGGTCGTCCGGCGAGTGCGGACCTTCGGTGCTGCCGCCTCAGTGGCCGGAGCGCTGTCCACGGCAGGAGCAGCCGACGGCCCGGTGGTGGCTCGAGGCCGACGCGGGCCACGGGTCTTCTTCGCCGCTTCGGTCGGCTCGGCGGCCGATCCGACGGGGCTGGACGACATGGCGGCCGGAGTCATAGCGGCCGGAGACGCGGGAACTGCGCCCATCGCGCGATCTCGCGGCACCCGACTCCCTCGGTCGCCGCCGCCGGCCGCGAGTTGGGCCCGCAGCATCGCCTCGAGCTCCGGCGGTACCTCGCTCCAGCCTTCGCCGGGACGCGGCGCACCGCCGATGCGATCGACGCGTTCGACCCGCGCAGGTCGACCGGTTCCTCGATCGTCGCGACGAGGAACCTCGTGACGACCGCCGTCACGCCCGCCCGCGCCGGTCCGTGCACTCACGTCGGGATATCGATTGATCCCGCCGGTGAGCCCGCCTCCGCCACGGCTGCCGAACCGCTCGCGGTCCACCGCCGCCGAATATCCGCTCCGCACGCCGCGCCCTCCAACGCCGCGACCCGGCTGTCGCATCCCCCCTCGCCGCTCGGCGATGAGGTATTCAGGGATGGCGGGCTCGTCGTCGAATTCCTCGTCGAACGGGACGTCGCGCCGCGGACTCGGGACCTGGCCCTGGCCAAGCTGCGAGTCCCAGACCGATCCGAACGCGGCCGGGCGCGAGACGCGCGGCGCGACCGGGACGTCGTCGACCTCGGGCGCGACGGGGCGATCCGTGGCGACGACGTCCGCCTCGAGTGCGACCTCGCCTTCCCCGTGGCCCCGCCCACGTCCGCGTCCCCGTCCGCCGCGGCGCCGACGCCGCCGGCTCTCCTCTCCTTCGGCGCTGACCGCTTCATCCGCGGCGTCCCCGGGCGCCGCCTCGACGACGACCGGGGCCGGCCGGGCGCGGGACAGTTTCTCTCCCGGCAGCGCCACGATCGTGGGTCGAACGTCGGCGACCGCCGCTGCATCGTCCACCACGGCCACGATCGCCGGACGAGCCCGCGTCCGGCCGGTCGCACGCTCGGCGGCCACCGGTCGCTCGGGCTCGGTCGGACGGCGCCGTCCGCGGCCGCGGCCCGCCCCTGCGCCGGTGCCCTCGGTCAGCTTGTCCGGGACCTCGGTCATCGAGAGATCCTCGTCGTCGGTCGCCACGCGACGGCCGGAGCGGGATGAACCCTTCTCGACCTTCGCGATCTGGGTGATGTCGGTGAACAGGTCGGCCACCTCGATCAGGTCGGACGAGGTATTGCCCCGGAAGCTGATGACCTCACACCGCACGCCCATCTCCTGGACTGCGCGGATGGCCGGGGCGAAGTCGCCGTCGCCCGACACGATGATGGCGATGTCGAGGTTCCGGGCGGTCTTCATCATGTCCACGACGAGTTCGATGTCGAGGTTCGCCTTGACCTTGCCATCGCCGTACTTGCGGATGTCCTTGCTGACAACCTTGTAGCCGTGGCGGCGCAGGAAGTCGTGGAAGTTCCGCTGGTTCTCGTTGTCGGGGTCCAGGCCCGTGTAGGCGTAGGCGCGGACGAGGTCACGGCCGGCTGTCGCCGACTTGAGCATCGTCACGTAATCGATGTCGACGCCGGCGGCCTTGGCCGCGTAAAAGATGTTCGCCACGTCCACGAAGACGGCGACGTTCTTGCTCAACTGTCACTCCTCAGAGTCGTGTTTCGGGGCCGGCGCGATATCCGCTGCGCGGGTTCCCGGCTCATTTCAGGCGCGGCTGCCGACGACACTCGTCGCGACCACGGATCGGCTCATGCGCGGGCCACCATCGATGAATCCCTGATCCTCCCATCGGGTCCGCTCGACAGGATCGTCCGGCCGTGCCGCCTCGACGACGGCGCATGCCTTGTTGCGGGCCGACCGGAGGATCTCCTCCAGGAGTACCCGCGTCACCCGGTCGCCATCGTGCTGCGGATCGACGACGAGCAGATCCACCACGCCGACGAAACCGCCGGCACGGACGGACGGCCGGAGGGCGAGGACCGCCCCGCCGACCAGCTCGCGTCGCGACTCCGCGACGAGGACGCTCGCCTGTGGCAGGTACACGAGCTGCCGCAGGAGATCCGCGGCGCCCAGCGGGCTCGAACCCCCGGCCGCGGGCGAGGCGAGCTCGCAGAGCGCGACGAGACGATCGATGTCCGTGATTCGGGCCGCTCGGACCAGGTACTCCACGCCGACGGGTGAAACCTCGTGCAGTGGTGGCCGCCGGCGCTGTCTCGCCCCGGACGAGATCCGGGAGCCGGTGCGGAGGAACCGCGCGGAGGGCCGCGCTCGACGATGGTGACGTCGAGCTGCGGCCGATCCGGGTCGCTCATCCACCGGTGTTGCAATCGGCTGGCCACTGGGTAATATACGGCATCGCTTCGGCGGCTACCTGCGCGCCGCCTGGGCCATGTCTCCGCGACGCTGTCGTCACGCACCGCAGCCTCCTGTTCGACAACGGCCGCGTTCCGCCGTCGTCGTCCCGTCGAGTCAGGAGTGCAAGGGCGCCGCCAGCACGCCGGATCCTGGTCCCAGGGGTGGCGTGGGCTGTCGACCGGCATCGATCGGGGACCCGATCGATGGGTCACAGGAGGAGTGGTTCATGAAGGCTATCCGGCTTGGCGCTCTCGCGATGGGCTCGGTCCTCGCGTTCAGCGCCTGTAGCAGTGCGGCGACGCCGTCGCCGAGCGCGTCGGGGAGCGCGGCTCCCAGTAGCGCTGCGAGTGGCGGCGGACTCGCAGTGAAGATCGGCATCGAACTGCCGATGTCCGGCGGTGAGGCGCCGAACGGCGTCCCGGCCGCGAACGGCGTCGCCCTGGCGCTCTCGCAGATCCAGGTTCCCGGCTTCACCATCACGATCAACCAGCAGGATGACGCCGTGAACGGCGTCCACAACGCGAACCAGGGCGCGAAGAACATGCAGACCCTGGCCAATGATCCGTCGACCCTGTTCGTCGTCGGGCCGTACAACTCGAACGTCGCCCAGGCCGAGATCCCGGTGAGCAACGCAGCCGGCCTCATGCAGTGCAGCCCGGCCAACACCGCGGTGAGCCTGACGAAGGGCGCCGCGGCCGTCGCGCTGCGAGCGACGAATCCCAGCCAGATCGCGTACGTTCGCGTGGCGACGACCGACGACAACCAGGGTGCCGGTGGCGCCGACATCGCATATAACCTCGTCGGCGCCCATTCGGCGTACGTCCTCGACGACACGCAGACCTACGGTGTCGGCCTGGTCGCCGGCTTCACCGCGGCCTTCAAGGCGCTCGGTGGCACGATCGTCGGGTCCGCCAGTCCGCCAGACACCACGACCGACTTCACGAGCTACGTGACGACGATCCAGGGCCTCAACCCGCCGTACGTCTTCTTCGGTGGTGTCACCACCTCCGGCCTCGGTCTCTTCCGCAAGCAGATGGCCCAGCAGGGCATCGCGAACATCCCGTTCGGCGGCGGCGACGGCATCAGTGACGGATCGGCCGCCACGACGAGCACGTTCCTCAACATCGCCGGACCGGCCGGCGATGTCAGCACGTACAGCACGGTCGCGGCGATCCACGACATCCCGAACCCGACGGCGTTCTCGAGCGCCTACAAGGCCATGTTCAACACCGACCCGGGAGGCTACAGCGCTCCAGCCTACGCCTGCGCGCAGGTGTTCCTCCAGGCCCTCAAGGCCGTCGGAACCGGCGTGACCGACCTCGCGACGCTCCGGTCGAAGATCCGGGCCTACGTCGCCGACCCGGCGAACAAGTACGACACGGTGCTCGGCACCGTTGGCTTCGACGCCAACGGCGACACGACCCAGCACACGATCTCGTACTACAAGTTCGACCCGACGACCAAGGACTGGGCATTCGTCAAGCAGCGCGACTTCGTTGCCGACCCGATCCCGGGCCTCGCAACAACTCCCTAGTCCCGACGACCCAGGACGCACGGACCGGGGATCCCTCGTGGATCCTCGGTCCCGTCCTGTTCCCTCCCGAACATCGAGCCAATCGGTGACCGATCGATGACCGCAGCCACCGTGAGTCCGAGCCGCTCGCGCCAGGCGCTGGGCCGCTGGAAGCTGCCGATCGGCGTCGTGATCGCCCTCGTCGTCGCGTACGCCCTCCTCTACGGCGGCGTCATCTATCAGTCGCACGTGCTTTCGATCCCCACGACGGCGGCCAAGGCGCTCGACCAGGCCCAGCAGCAGATGATCAACGCGCTGACGATCGGCGCGATCTACGCCCTCATCGCCCTCGGCTACACGATGGTCTACGGGATCATCGAGCTCATCAATTTCGCCCACGGCGACGTCTTCATGTGCGGCTCGTTCGTGTCGTGGTGGCTCCTCACCACGCTCGGGTTCAGCGGCGCGATCTCGAATCCGGTCCTCCTCACCGTGGTCCTCATCCTTGCGTTCGCGGTGTCGATGGTCGTCATGGGCGTCGTCGGGGTCGTGATCGAACGGGTCGCCTACCGACCGCTGCGGAACGCGCCCCGGCTCGCCCCGCTCATCACGGCGATCGGGGTGTCGTTCATCCTCCAGAACATCGTCTTCGTCGTTGTGAGCAACTCGCTCATCAACAGCCCACAGATCCTTCCGAACCCGATCATCAGGTTCGGCCCGATCTCGATCCGGGAGATCAACCTCTTCGTCATCGTCCTCGCGGTCGCGCTCATGATCGCCCTGCAGGCCTTCATCACCCGGACCCGGCTCGGGCGGGCCATGCGCTCAACCGCGATCGACCGCGAGGCAGCCCAGCTCATGGGCGTCGATATCAACACGACGATCGCTCTCACCTTCTTCATCGGCTCCGCGCTCGCCGGTGCAGCCGGCGTCGTCCAGGGCCTCTACTTCGGGATCACCGTCTTCAACATCGGCTTCCAGGCCGGCCTCAAGGCCTTCACCGCGGCCGTCCTTGGGGGCATCGGCAACACGACCGGCGCCGCGCTTGGCGGATTCGTCATCGGCTATCTCGAGGTGCTGAGCTCGGTCTACGGGTACGGGCAGTGGAGCGAGGCTGCAGTGTTCGGGACCCTCGTCCTCGTCCTCGTGTTCCGGCCGACGGGCATCCTCGGCCAGCAGACGGCAGACCGGGCATGACGAGCATGCTCGCCAGCAACCCGACGATCCGCGAGGCCCGCAGCTTCCTCAGGCGCCACCAGTCGCTGTCGATCCTCATCAGTGTCGGGATCATCGCGGCGCTCCTGCCGATCGTCGCAACGGTGCCCCCGTTCAGCGGCTTCGGCAATCAGCGGGACTTCGTGGGCGGCTTCGCCGACGCTGGCGTGTTCGTCCTGCTCGCCCTCGGCCTCAACGTCGTCGTCGGCCTGGCCGGGCTGCTCGACCTCGGCTACGCGGCGTTCTTCGCGATCGGCGCCTACACGTTCGCCTACAGCGCGTCCGGCTACACGGGCTTGGACGTGCCGTTCTGGCCGATGCTCCTCGTCGGCGCCTTCGTGGCCGCGATGTTCGGCATCCTCCTCGGTGCGCCGACCCTCCGTCTCCGGGGAGACTACCTCGCGATCGTAACGCTCGGATTCGGCGAGATCGTGCCGGTCGTATTCCTCAACGCGAGCGCGTTCACGAACGGCACGAATGGCATCACCGGTATCTCCCAGCCCAACCTCTACGGCTTGTTCGGGATCCACGGCTTCGGGTTCACCAACCCCTGGCTGTACTACTTCACGGTCTTCGGCATCATCATGTTGACGACGATGATCCTGTATCGGCTGCAGGATTCGCGGATCGGGCGGGCCTGGGTGGCGATCCGGGAGGACGAGCTGGCCGCGGCCAGCATGGGCATCAACACGGTGACGACGAAGCTCCTGGCGTTCGCCATCGGAGCTTCGACTTCCGGCCTGGCCGGTGTCTTCTACGCCTCGAAGCTGGCGACCGTGACACCTGATCAGTTCGGGTTCACGGTTTCGTTCACCGCTCTTTCGATGGTCGTCCTCGGCGGCATGGGCAACATCTGGGGCGTTTCGGTCGGGGCCTTCGTCATCTACGAGATCCAGAGCCAGGGCCTGAAGCAGCTGAACAACCTCGTCCAGACAGCCCGCCTGCCCACTCTGCACCTCGGGCCAGTGACGATCGACTGGGCGACGATCAACTTCCTCAACTATCAGTACCTGCTCTACGGCCTCGCACTCGTCCTCATGATGCTGCTGCGCCCGGAAGGACTGTTCCCGAGTCGGCGGCGGCGCGAGGAGCTGCACGAAGTCGACATCGAGCCATCCGAGATCGAACCATCCGAGATCGGGCCGGGGGCGTTGGGGGGCGAGCCGTGACGGCCGGGACGGATGTGGCAGGCACCACGACGTCGGCCGGGGATGCACCCGCGATCCTCCACGCGGAGGGCGTCACGAAGCGCTTCGGCGGTCTTGTCGCCGTGCGCAACGTCAGCTTCGACATCCCGGAGGGCTCGATCGTCAGCCTCATCGGGCCGAACGGCGCCGGCAAGACGACGTTCTTCAACGTCATCGCCGGACTGATCGACCCGTCCGAGGGGTTCATCAGCTTCCTCGGCGAGCGAATGGTGGCTCGGTCCGTCCGAGCCTGGGCGGAGCCGTTCTTCTGGCTGGCGCCTTCCGTTGTCGCCGCCGTCGTCGGGATCGGCCTCGGGAGCGTCGGGTCACGCGTCGGCCTCGATGTCGCCGTGCTCGCGGCGGTCCTCCTCCTGATCGTGTCCCTCCTGACGGCGATCGTCCGCCCTCCGTGGTACGTCCGACTCCTCATCAGGGCCGGCGTCTTCCGGAGCGCGAAGCCGAACGAGGTCGTCAACCGTGGCATCAGCCGGACATTCCAGAACATCCGGCTCTTCCAGAACATGACAGCGCTCGAGAACGTGCTCGTCGGGATGCACTCCCGGATGCGCGCCAACCTGATCGACTCGGCGTTTCGCCTTCGGCGTCACCGGCGCGAGGAAACAGAGATGCGGGAAGAAGGACGCAGGTGGCTCGCATACGTCGGCCTCGAGGGGCGCGACGATGCGCTGGCCCGCAACCTGCCATATGGTGACCAGCGCCGGCTCGAGATCGCCCGGGCCCTGGCGAGTCACCCCAGGCTGCTCCTCCTCGACGAACCGACAGCCGGAATGAACCCGGTTGAAACGAGCCACATGACGGCCCTCTTCGGGCAGATCCGCTCTGAACTCGGCATCACGATCCTCCTCATCGAACACGACATGCGAGTCGTCATGGGCGTGTCCGATCGGGTCACCGTACTGGACCACGGAGAGACCATCGCCGAAGGCACCCCCGAGGTCGTCCGGGCCAACCCGCTGGTGATCGAGGCGTACCTCGGAAAGGGGGCCGCGTCGTGACCAGCCACGGCGCGAGGGAGACGGCGGTCGGCGTTCGAGACGCAGGATCGGACAACGGGTCGGCGGTCCTGCGGCTGACGGACGTCCACACGTACTACGGCCGCATCCATGCCCTCCAGGGCATCTCGCTCGAGGTGCACCTGGGTGAGATCGTCACGCTCCTCGGGGCGAACGGTGCCGGCAAGACGACGACGCTCAAGACGATCCACGGACTGATGCACCCGAAGGTCGGCAAGATCGAGTTCGACGGGGCTGATATCACCCACGTACCGGCTCACCTGCTCGTCCGCCGGGGTATCGGCCAAGCGCCGGAAGGCCGCCGGATCTTCGCCCGGATGACGGTGATGGAGAACCTCCAGATGGGCGCCTACACGCGGACCGGCAAGGACGACCTCAACGCCGACTTCGAACGCGTCTTCGAGCTCTTCCCACGCCTCAGAGAGCGTCGGACCCAGGCCGGCGGCACGCTCTCCGGCGGAGAGCAGCAGATGCTCGCGATCGGACGCGCTCTCATGACGCGTCCCAAGCTCCTCCTGCTCGACGAACCGTCGATGGGCCTCGCCCCGATCCTCGTCCAACAGATCTTCTCGATCATCGGTGACATCAACCGGCAGGGCACGACGATCCTCCTCGTCGAGCAGAACGCCCTCATGGCGCTCGGCGTCGCCCAGCGCGGGTACGTGCTTCAGACCGGCCGGATCGTCAGATCCGGCGCTGCTTCCGCCCTGCTCGCCGATCCGGAGGTCCAGGCCGCCTACCTCGGCGGCTGACCGCCAGGGCGGGGCTCGCCGGACGGACCGACGCCCCCGACGGAGTATTGTCCGGGGAGCGATGGATCCGCGGCCCCCATTCGTCACCTCCACCCGCCTCGCGGGACCGGGCCGGCGGCCCGGCGCGATCGTCATCCTCGCCGCCTGCCTCATCGGCCTCGCGATCCTCAAGCCGTGGCCCTCGGGTGGCGGGCCGACGCCGATCGCCCTGTCGCGCGGGATCGTCGTTCCCGCGGACGGCTCCGCCAGTGGCGGGCCGACGCCGCGAGCCGATGCGGCCTCCGCGAACGAGGCCTCGCCGAGTCCCACGCCGTCCCTGCTGCCGGGCGAGCTCGCCTGCCAGCCCGCCGGTTGGCGGCTGGCGTGGACCGGCCGGATGGCGATTTGGAACGTCGACACTCGGCTCGTTGTCGACCCGGTCCCGGCCAGCGGCCCGCTCGATCCGGCGATCCCGCTCGCGAACCTCGGCCATGACGCGATCAGCGGGATCGGCGCGTGCGCCCCACCACTCACCGCCGACGGAGCGGGGGTGGCGGGAACGATCCACGCCGTATGGCGCGTGGCGACAGCAGGGTCGACGGTCGCCCAGCCGATCGCGACCACCCTCCTCCGCGGCTCAGCGGTGGTGCGCGCGTCGCCAGGAGCGAGGATCCCGGCCAGCCCTTCCTCGGTGCTCGACCTCATCCGTCCGACGGCCGATCCTTCCGGCATCTGGCCGACCGGCCGCTACGTGCTCGAGATCGATGCACCCGTGCCCGGGGAGAACCCCACCGCCGGCCCGGCGACGTTCTGGCTCGGGATCGCCATCGACGCACCTGCGCCCTGATCGTTCGGGTGGCCGCGCGAGGTCGGTCAGCGCGGCTCCGGCTCGTCATGGATCTCGAGGACGGCGCGCCCGAGGCCGATGAAGCCGATCGCGACGATGACGAGCCCTGGAGCGTGGTCAGGTCGGATCGCGTCGAGCGGTCCTTCGGCAATGAGCGCGGCGACGCGGATGAGGAAGCCGAGGAGGCCGACCACGACGACGACCAGGTACGACGGCCAACGGTCCAGTCCGATCGGCCGCTCGCTCGTGAACGGGAGGCTGACGAGGGCGAGGATCGCCATCGCGGCGAGGAACACGAGGAGGCCGGTGCCCACGAACGCGTTGTCGCTGTACGCGGGCAGCTGATCGGCGCCGCCCACGGTCGACCACGGCACGATGCAGCCGATCAGGGTGACGACGGCGAACACGGCGGCGATGCGGCGCCCCCGACCGAGTGGTCGACGATGCATGACCTACTCGGCCGCCCCGTACACCTCGGGACGGAGCACGCCCACGAAGCGGAGGTTGCGGTACAGCTCCCCGTAGTCGAGACCGTAGCCGACGACGAACTGGTCCGGAATGGTGAACCCGGTGTAGTCGACCGGGATCTCGACAAGCCGGCGCGCCGGCTTGTCGAGGAGGGTGCAGATCCGGAGCGAGCTCGGTCCCTTGCCGCGCAGGTAGCGGAGGAGGTAGTTGAGAGTGAGGCCGGTATCGATGATGTCCTCCACGAGGAGGACCTCCTCACCGGCGATCGAGGCGGAGAGGTCCTTGAGGATCCGCACCAGGCCCGTCGATTCGGTCGAGCTTCCGCCGTACGAGCTCACTTCCATGAGGTCGATGCGGACCGGCATCTCGATCTCGCGCATCAGGTCCGCCATGAACGGCAGGGATCCCTTGAGCACGCTCACGAGGGTGAGGCGGCGCCCGGCATAGTCGGCGCTGACCTGACGCCCCAGCTCCGCCACCCGCGCCCGGATCTGGTCTTCGGACACGAGTACCTCGCCGATGTCGGCGCGCAGATCGACGGTCTCGTGCATGTGCCCCCTCAACCCTCGGCTGGGACGGCGGCCGAGGCAGGTGGCGCCGCGTGGCGGCTCCGGCCGTGCGCCGCGACGACGGGCGTGGGCTGGGGCCTGGCGGTGGCCGGATCCCCCGCCTCGGCCGTGGCCTGTCCGGACTCGGGCCGACGATGGGCCGGCGTCGCCTGGCCGAGCGTGCCCGTCATCTCGTCGATGAGGCCGACCTTGCCGTACTTGAGCATGAGCGCCCGGAAGTCGCGGCCATAGAAGAGCTTGATCCGGATGTCCGGGTAGAGCTCGCGCAACCGCCGGAGCTTGCGATTCTTCTTGCGGACGAGGCTCTGCCTGAGCGTCGTCATCTCCACGAACAGCTCGAGGTCCGGCAGCCAGAAGTCGGGCGAGAAACTCTCGACGACGGCTCCATCGAGATCCCACAGGATCGGAAAGGTCCGCGGCTCGTATTCCCAGCGGACGCCGTAGAAATCGAGGATCCGGCCGAACTCGGCCTCGCTCGCGTGGGCGAACG
>Ga0307373_10004405_pt1 | contig 23712 bp, 18 predicted proteins | sample OX2MG_FD_202534 | JGI IMG/M metagenome (GOLD analysis project Ga0307373, IMG submission 202534) | Soil microbial communities from Risofladan, Vaasa, Finland - OX-2 | ecosystem: Environmental > Terrestrial > Soil > Coastal area > Acid sulfate soil | place: Finland: Risofladan, Vaasa | collected... | reverse complement strand
CCGGCGAGCCGATCAAGATTCCGGCGAAGACGGTGGTGAAGTTCCGCTTGGCGAAAGCGTTCAAGGACTCAGTTGTCCCACCCAGGAAGAAATAACGCATCGGAGGATACTAAGGCTCCTTAGGACAATTCCGCTCGACGAAGGTTTGTCTGGGCAACTGGCTTTCGAGTTCTGCCGCGAGACTTCAGAGGCAGGGGATCTTGCGGGGTCTCCAGGGCAGAAGCGCGAGGGGCGCGACTCCTGACCCGTCGGAAAAATTGAGGGTGAAGGCTCTGCCGACGGCAGGGCCTTTGCCCGCTGGTTCAATGTCCGAAGCCGGCGTTTAGATTCTGTATTGGCGGCGCGACGACTGTAGGCGCGGTGTCTCCAACGGGCGTTTTTGTTTAAGAAAAAACCGGGCCGTGAGGACACGGCCCCTGCAAACGACGGCTACGAGGGAGCGACAGCCATTCCCGGCCATTCCGTCCCTTTAGAACTGAGAGCTCGATCCAGGTTGAAGGCGGCGCTGATCAGCGCAACATGCGTGAACGCTTGCGGGAAGTTTCCCAAAGCCTCAGCGCAGGGGCCCGTTTCTTCCGCATAAAGTCCCAGGTGATTGGCGTAACTGAGCATCTTGTCGAACACCAGCACTGCCTGATCCAGCTTTCGGCGGTCGACCCGCCCGGCGCGAGTGAGCGCTTCCACCAGCCAGAAGGTGCACATGTTGAAAGTGCCTTCGTCGCCCTTCAGGCCGTCCACGCCGGTCTCGGAATTGTATCGGTAGGCAAGACTGTTTGAAACCAGCCCCCCTTTATCGGGCGGGCGGTTGATGGCGTCGATGGTTTTCAACATGCGGGGATCGGTGGGCGACATGAAGAAGACCAGAGGCATAATCAGGCTGGAGGCATCCAGGCAATTGCAGCCATAATATTGCACGAAGGCCTGGCGGTCGGCGTTCCAGCCTTTGCTCAGCACCTCTTCATAAATGGCGTCGCGATTCTTCAGCCAGCGGTCGCGGTCGGCGGGGAAAGAGCGCTTGTCAGCCAGGCGCAGGCCGCGGTCCAGCGCCACCCAGCACATCACTTTGGAATAGACAAAGTGCTGCTGTCCGGCGCGCACCTCCCAGAGTCCGTCATCGGTGCGCTGCCAGTTGTCCGAAACCCAGTTGAGGAGTTCGCGCAGCTCCTTCCAAAGCTCTTGGGAGATGGGGCTGTTGTACTTGTTGTAGAGGTAAACGGAATCCATCAGCTCGCCGTAGATGTCCAGTTGCAACTGGTTCGCGGCGGCGTTGCCCACCCGGATGGGCCGGGAGCCTTTGTAGCCTTCCAAATGGCTTAGAGTTGTTTCATCGAGCTCGTGGCGGCCGTCAATCCCGTACATAATCTGGAGAGAGCCGTCCGCCTTGCGTTCGTGGCAGCGCGCCTCCAGCCATTGCATGAATTTCGTCGCTTCTTCGGTGAAGCCCAGGCGCATTAGGGCGTAGATCGCGAAGGCCGCGTCGCGAATCCAGGTGTAGCGGTAGTCCCAGTTGCGCTCGCCGCCGATGTGCTCCGGCAAGCTGCAAGTGGGCGCCGCCACGATGGCGCCCGTGGGCTGATAGGTGAGCAGCTTCAACACCAGCGCGGAGCGGTAAACCATTTCGCGCCAGCGCCCGCGATACCGGCACTGCGAGAGCCAGCGGCGCCAGTAGTTGACCGTGCGCTGAAAAATTTCATCTTCCTGCTTTTCCGCGATGGGCGCGCCGCACGAGCTGCCGGGCGGCAGCGTCTGGAGAAGGAAAATGGCGCTTTCATCTTCTCCCAGGGTGAATTCCGCCGCCACGCCGCCCTGCCCATCCTCCTGGAGCGGCACGTTCGCCGTGAGGCCCAGGCGCAGGCTGGGCGACTCGAAGCAGGCGCCCTCGGAAGCGAGCCGCACGTTGTGCAGGTCGCGCGCGTAGTTGAAAGCGGGCCGGCAGACGGCGCGGAACGGCATCGAGCCCCGCACCACCCGCACGCGACGGATCAATTGGTGCTCGGCCTGCCAGGGGCCGTCCTTTTCGATGGGCATATAGTCGATGATTTCGGCCACGCCGGCCGGGCAAAGGAAGCGCGTCACCAGAATGTTGGTGTCAGGCCAGTAAAGCTGCTTGAGCGTCATGCCGTCCGCGGTGGGCGCGATCTGGAATCGCCCGCCCTTCTGGTCGTCAAGGAGCGCGGCAAAAACGCTGGGCGAGTCGAAGCCGGGAAAGCAGAGCCAGTCGATCGAGCCGTTCATCCCGACCAAGGCGACGGTGTGCATGTCTCCGATGATTCCGTAGTTTTCAATTGGCTGGTAGCCCATGGGACTCTTCTCCGGCTCGCTAGTGGCCCGCGCCGCCCAGAGTGGAATTTCTGCTTGAATCGCTGCAGCCTGGCAGCGCGGAAAAACTGGCGGAGAGGGTGGGATTCGAACCCACGTGCCCGCTTTTGGCAGGCAAGACGCTTTCGAGGCGCCCCCGTTATGACCGCTTCGGTACCTCTCCGCTGTGACTGGGTTCCCGGACGTCGCGGGTTAGATCGTCGGGTGGTTATTCAATTGTCGCTTAACTGGACGGATTCTTGCGCCGGCGCTCGCGAAAAAAATCGCGCAGGATCCTGGCGCAGTCCGCCGCCAGGATGCCGCCTTGAACTTCCACGCGGTGGTTCAACTTTGCATCGTTCAGCACGGCAAGCGCCGAGCCGCAAGCCCCGGCCTTCGGATCCGCGGCGCCGAACACCAGCCCGCGCGGGCGCGCTTGCACGATGGCCCCAACGCACATCACACAAGGTTCAATTGTAACATACAGGGTGCAGCCCGGCAGGCGGTAGTTCCCGAGCTTGCGCGCGGCGCGGCGCAGCGCCAGAACCTCGGCGTGCGCGCTGGGATCGTTCAGATGCACGGGCCGGTTGTGCGCGCGGGCGATCACGCGGCCCTCGCGCACCACCACCGCGCCCACGGGAACTTCGCCTTCCCGCGCGCCCCGCCGCGCTTCTCGCAAGGCCTCGCGCATGTGCTTGGTGTCCGGCGCTTCCGCCGCTGGCTTTGGAGCGTTGCGCATCAAGCTATCCTAGCATGTTCACCACGGCGCCCCGCGATGGCTTGTCACCGCTCCGTCGCGCCGCCGGAAGAGATCAACTGTTATGAGCGGACATCCAGTTTGCCTACCACAACCACAACAGGGATTTTGAAAAGGTCAGCGGCGTGGCCGCTTACGACGTTTTGCTGAAAGGGACTGACCCGGCGCTGGTGCAGTTTGAGCTGGACTGCTTCTGGGTGACGCGCGCCGGATACGATCCGGTGGCCTACCTGAACCGATACCCGTGCCGCTTCCCCCTTTTACACATCAAGGATGAAAGCCCTGGTTATCCGCCCACCGCCACGGGGCCGACCCCGGCGGCGGCCTTCACGGAAGTGGGGCGGGGAAAAATCAACTGGAAAAGGATTTTTAAAGCCGCATTAAAGGGCGGACTCCGGCACTACTTTGTCGAGCAGGATGAATGCGCCGTCCCGCCTCTCCAGGCCATTCGGATCAGTTACGACTATCTTCAAAAACTAAAGGTCTAGAGACAGAAGGTTCTGCGGTCGCCGCGCGGCGCAAATAAGCTCCGGAGGAGCGACAGAATTTAGCCCACGGCGCGAGCCGTGGGTTGGCTGAGCGCGCCTCGCCCCAGCCCGCTCCCCGTGGGAGAAGGGGGGACCGCGAAGCGGTGGGTGAGGGGTATTTGATCCCGGCGCTGATGAGCAGGGCCGCCATGTTACGCTCTTCCGAGGCGAAAGCATGCGGGGCACTCTGGCGGCCCTTTGCAGCATTTCTCATCGCGGCCAGGCAAGCCCGGAAAGCAGGGGGAGCAAATGCCGGTGAACATCAAGCGGGCTTACGACAAAAGCAGCGCTCGCGACGGCGCGCGAATTCTGGTGGATGGTTTGTGGCCCCGGGGATTGAGCAAAGCTGAGCTGCAGATCGCAACATGGGAGAAGGGAATCGCGCCGTCCAAGGCTTTGCGAACCTGGTATGGCCACGACCCTGACAAGTGGACGGAATTCCGCAAGCGCTATCGCGCAGAACTTCGCGTATCGCCTCGCAAGGAAATTCTCGAGCAGTTAACTCGCCTGGCAGAGCAAGGCAATCTCACGCTGGTCTTTGGGGCGCGGGACGCGGAGCGCTCCAACGCCGCCGTCATCGCGGAACTGATCGGAGAAAATCTCAAAGACGCCTGAGCGCCGCACACGAGTTGCGAGATCGCCGCACAGCATCAATGAGCTCCGGAGGAGCGGCATAACCTAGCCCACGGCGTGAGCCGTGGGTTGATAAGCCCTCCCACTCCTCCGGCCCCTCTCCCTGCGGGAGAGGGGGGACCACGAAGTGGTGGGTGAGGGCTTTCGCGGCATGGCTAAAGCCATGCCCTGACGCCTTGGACTCGAATCTACTTAATGCGCCCTGCATAACTCACGATTCTTGGACCCGGACTAGTGGGCCGGCATGCCGCCGCGCCTCTTAGGCCTTTTCATGAGCAAGATGGCCGGCATAACGATTACAAACACGCCGGCCAACAACAAGTACGTGTGATTGAACGACAGCATCGCCGCCTGCCGCTGCACCATCCCAAACATCGCCGCATAGGCGCGCTGGGTGGCTGTGCTGGCGTCCGACCCGGAACTCATAAAAAAGTCGCGAAGGTTCTGAAACATTAATTGGCTTTGCTGGCCGTAAGGCGTGACATTGCGTCCCAGAAAATTGGTGTAGGACTGCTGGCTTCGTTCCACGATGGTGGTGGTCATGGCGATGCCCATGCTGCCGCCGATATTCCGCATCAGGTTAAAGATGCTGGTGGCATTCCCCATTTCCTCATTGGGAATGGGGTCCATGGTGACGGTGGTGAGGGGAACGAAAAGGAATCCGAGCGACAATCCCTGCAAAAACTGCGCCCAAAAGATCTCCCAGTATCCCACGTTTAAGCTCAATGAGCCCAGCAGGATCAGCGAGAGCGCGCAGGCCAGCACGCCGATCATCAGCAGCTTGCGCGGGTCGTAGCGCGCCATAATCACGCCAATCACCGGCATGGCGATAAACGACCCCAATCCTCTGGGGAACATGGCGACCCCGGCATTGAGCGCCGGGTAGCCGAGAATCGTCTGGAGGAAGATGGGCAGGATGACCAGGCTGCCATAGAGGACAAACCCCAGCGTGGTCATCAGGAAAACCCCCGCGCTGTACGTCCGCTTTTTGAAGACCCGCAGATCGACCACAGGATGCGCCACCAGGAGTTCATAGAGGATGAAGAGAAGCAGTGCCACGGCGCAGATGACGGTCAGGGCCACGATGGCATGGGAAGAGAACCAGTCTTTTTCCTGGCCTTTGTCCAGAATGATCTGCAACGCTCCCACGCCCACCGCCAGCATTCCGATACCCCAATAATCCACGCGGCCCGAGGCCCGGCGGATGTAGGACGGATCGAAAATAAAAAGCTGGGTCATGACCAGAGCGAGAATGCCCACCGGAATATTGATGTAAAAAACCCATCGCCAGCTATAACTGTCCGTCAGCCAGCCGCCCAGGACAGGGCCCAGCATGGGCGCCACCACGATTCCGAGGCCCCAGAATCCCATCGCCTTGCCGCGATCCTCGGGCGGAAAGGATTCCAGCAGCACCGCCTGGGAGATGGGTTGAAGCCCGCCGCCACAGGCTCCCTGAATGATCCGGAAGATGATCAGCAAGGGGAGGTTGGGCGCGAGTCCGCACAGGAACGACGCGGCCGTAAATCCTGTCACCGAGGTCATCAGCATGCGCTTGCGCCCGAAGTGATTGGCGAGCCAGCCGGTGATGGGCAGAATGATGGCGTTGGCGACCAGGTAGGAGGTGAGCGTCCAGGTGGCCTCGTCCACCGACGCCGAGAGGCTGCCGGCAATGTGAGGCAGGGAGACGTTGACCACCGTGGTGTCGAGCACTTCCATAAAGGTGCTCAACATCACCGCAATCGCGATAATCCAGGGATTGATCTTTTTCTGCTCTGCGGCTTCTGGCATGATCAGGAACCCTGGGGAGCAAAGCCGCTGGCGTACAGGATGGTTTCAGCAACCGTGTCCAGGCCGAGCACGGATGAAATCATCAGGTGATAGAGGCGATGATCCTTCCAATCCGCGCCGAAGGTGCGCCGGATGTAGGCGGCCCGGCGGCGGTCGGTTTCCTCCATGCATCCCTCGATATCGATGTGGGGCTCCAGCCGTTCGCCGAGCGCCGCAATCTTTAGCTCGCGGGGCGCGTAAACGGAAGCGTGGAAGGTGTCGTCGCGCTGGCGAAGCAGGCACTGGCCTCCCCGGCCCACAATCACGCATTCGCCGAGGGTGGCGGCCTCGAGAATAATGCCTCCGGTGACCGCGGCCATGGTTTGCGAGTCCAGCGCTTCCGTTTCCACCCGGCTGGCCACTCCCTCATACCCGCCGCGCCACAGCGCCTTCACCAGGTGATGAAACCAGGGATCGGCGGCCTCGTCGAAGTGAGCCGCCACGGAAGGGTCCACTTGCGCCCGCCGGGCGACCTCCGCAACCATCGAGCGGTCGATCAGCCGCCAGCCGAGATGCTTGGCCACCTCTTCGGCCACCATGCCTCCTCCACTCCCGTACTCACGGCTTATCGTGATGATCCGAAACATTTTCGCCTCGCTACTTGGTGATCACCGTGGGCTCGACGGACATTCCGGGCCGCAGCAGGTGATCCGGGTCCTGCCCCTTTTCAAAGAGAATCTTGACGGGAACCCTCTGCACCACCTTCACGTAGTTTCCGGTGGCATTCTCGGGCGGCAACAAGCTGAACTTTTCCCCGGTTGCCCCCGCGATACTCAAGACGTGGCCCTTGTAGTCCCGGCCGAAAGTATCCACGTGGATTGTGGCGGGCTGGCCTGGGCGCATCTTCCGCACTGCGGTTTCCTTGTAGTTCGCGGTGACCCAGACGTCATCAAGCTGGACAAGCGCCAGCAGGGGCTGGCCCAACTGCACATTTTGGCCGATCTCCACGCTTCGCTTGCTGACCACGCCGTCCACGGGAGCCTTGACCGTGGCGTACTGGAGGTTCAATTGGGCTTGGTCGAGAGCGGCCTTGGCCGCCAGCACTTTGGCCTCCGCCGACGCCGCTTGCGAGCGCTTGATCGAAATCTGCTGGGGAGCGGTATTGGCCGAACGCACCGTCGCCTTGGCCTGGGCCAAAGACGCTCGGGCCTGCAAGACGTGGCTTTCCGCTACACTGATGGCCTGTTCGGCCGCGGACACCCTCGCCTGGTCGGCGGCCACCACGGCGCGGAAGGAGTCCGCATCCGCCACGGAGGCGTCATATTGCTGCTGAGATATTTCATCTTTCGAGATCAGCAGCTTCATGCGTTCAAGGTCGCGCGCCGCCCGGGTATCTTTCGCCCGGTCTTCCTTCAGGCGGGCTTGCGCGGCGGCCAGTTGCGACTTGGCGGCGCTGACCTCGGTTTGCGCGGCGTTGACTCCCGCCTGCGCCTGCTCGAGGCCGGCATCGGCGGAACTCAACTGGCTGCCCGTGGTGGTGGTGGTCATCGGAACGTTGATGCCGGCCGCCTGGGCCGCCGCCTGCGCCTCCGCATAATCCGCCTGCGCGCGCTCGATCGCAACCTGGTAGTCCGTGGGATCGATCTCGACAAGCACGGTCCCGGCTTTCACGTATTCGTTGTTTTCCACTTTGACCGCCACCACCGTTCCGGAGATCCGGGCGCTGATGGGATTGATATGAGCGTCGATTTGCGCGTCGTCGGTGGTTTCCCGAACGGTGAAATAACGCCAGACGCCAAAGCTCGCGATCACCAGGATCAGCAGGATGGCCAGCACGCCCCATTTGGCGCGGGGGTGTCGCGCGAAGTAACCACGGACCCCGTTCGTGCTCGGCTCCTTTTCCGCGATGTTTCCGTTAGCCTGCGTGTTCGCCGGTTCCGCCATTACTGTTTCCCCCCAATCAATTGCTTGAACCCCTCTTCCGCGAGACCCAGCGCCCGCGCCAGCGACGCCTTGGCAACGTTGTAACTGTAGAGGCCGGAAATATAATTCTCGTCCGCCATCGCCACCGCTTGCTCCGATTGCACCACCTCCAGGCTGTTCACCACCCCGGCGGCAAAACGGTCCTGGGCCTCTTTCATCTGCTGGTGCGCCAGGAGAACGGTGTTCTGCGCCACCTTCACCTGGTCTTCGGAGGATTGCAAATCCATGAGCGACTTGCGCACCTGGTATTCAATTTTGTTGTGCAAATCCTTCAACTCGGATTCCCGCTGCTGGAGAAGCGCATCCGCCTGCAAAACGTCGCCGCGTACCTTGCCGCCCTGAAAAATCGGAATCTTCAGGTTGGCGGATACCGAGTAGGTTCCGTGCGAATTGCCCGGGGCGGGGCCAATATCGCCGTAGTCCGCGTGAAATTTCAAGGAGGGCAGAGCTTCGCTCCGCGCCCCCTTTTTGAGCGATTCGGCCGCGTGCAGCGAGGCGAGGGCGCTCTGATAATCGGCGCGCGAGCGGAAGGCGCGGCTGAGCGCCTCGTCGAAGGTGATGATCGGCGGCGGCGTATAGGGAACCTTGTCGGTCAAGTGGAACTGCTGCGCCACGGGCATCCCGATCGCCCGCGCCAGAACCAGCTTTTGCGTCTGGAATTGGTTCTGCAAGGAGATCAGGCGCTGCTGCTGTCCCTGGAGTTCCACCTGGCTGCGCAGCACATCGATTCCGGGCACCACGCCGGCTTTCCTCATATCCAGGGCGCGATCGTAAACCGCTTGAGCCGTCCGGACCTCCGCCTGCGCGGCGTCCACCCGGCTTTCCCCCGCCACCGCCTGCAGGTACAGATTGGCGGAGACCAGCACCACCAGGTCGCGGGCGTTCTGGTATGTGTACTGGGCCGCCTTGACGTTCGCCGACTGCGCCCGGGCATTGTGCAGGTCTTTCAGGTCCAGAATGGGCTGGTCCAGGTAGCCCCGCACATCGAAAACGCTGAACGGCCCGATGATCGGGGGGACGCCGGGAAAGTTGGGAAAGCCCAGCGCCTTCAGGTTGATCTGCTCGCTGGTTTCGGAGGTTCCGGCGGAAATGTCGGGGAGCAAGTGGCTGAGGGCTTTGTACCGCGCGCCCCGGGCCGCTTCCGTTCCTTGCCGGCTGAGCAGCAGGCCAAGGTTGTACTGCAGGCCGTGACGAATGGCGTCCGCGATGGAAAGCGCCATCACTCCGGGCTGGGGAGGGCCCGGGGGAACTCCTCCCAGAAACGGGCTCTCCTGTCCCATCGAGGGGCTCGGGGAGGTTGCCGTTTGCGCCACGCTCGAAGTCATGCTGTCGCCGGCCGCAGCAGGGCTCATTTGGGCGGCAGCGTAAGTGCAGCAGCAAAGGATCGCCGTGAGTCCCACCAGCTTGATCGGTGCGTTTGTCATTGGGCTGCAATTCCTCTCCAGACAAGATCGAAGACGAACCGGATGTCGGATTGAACATCCCCTTTCGACCACCCCAGCAGCCGCTGGGTGATGATGCCGCGGGTGAGGTCGCTGATGGCCAACGCTGCCGTGTCCGTGCGGATGCTCCGAATCACCTTGCGCTTGATCCCCTCTCGCAGCACCCCCTCGAGCACGCGCGCCTGCCGGAGATAAAGGTCGCCAAAGTGCTTGCGCACTTGAGCCGGATGCGTGAAAGCGCTTCCGAACTCCGAGAAATAAATCTTGAAAAAATCCCGGTTCTTCTCGAAGTAGCCGATGCGGATGGCGATGTAGGCCCGGATCTTGTTTTCGAGCGTGTCCTCCCTCGCCAGTTGCGTTTTGATTTCGTCCTGCAAGTCGGTGATCCCGCGCTCCAGGGCGGCCCAATAGACCGCGCGCTTGGAACGGTAATAGAGGTAAACCGTCCCCTTGGCGACGCCGGCTGCGTCGGCGATGGCGTCCACGGTGGCCTCGTGGAATCCCTTTTCCGCGAAAACCCGGCGGGCGGCTTCCAGGAGTTCGGCCATGCGGAACTCCGTGAGGACTTCCTTGCGGGTTCGGCCGAGGACAGGCATGAATGACCAGACTGGATGATAAAATGACTAAACGGTCAGTGTACTGAACTTTACGTTCTTTGTCCAATCCTGCTGCTCATCTGCTGGTGCTTGGCTCGCGGGACGGCAGGCAAGTTCCGGAAAGCTGCAGCGTGCTTCTGAACGCCATCTTTGCCCCAGGCGGCGTGCGCCGCGAAATTGGCCCCGCAATAAGTTATGATGTCGAAACCGCCCATTTCGATTCAAGGCGAGGGCGGAGTGAACCTGCTCCCCGCGCCGGTGAAGGACCGAATGTCGCTTGCATCTCACCTCCATGAGCGGTTATCGTCTATCGTTGAGGTCTTATGATGGAGCGTCCCAAAGCCTGGTTATCCTGGAGCAGCGGCAAAGACAGCGCATGGTCGCTCGAAGTCGTGCGGCGGCAAAATGCCGTCGATGTTCGAGCCTTGCTGACCACCGTCAATGCGGAGCATCAACGCGTTGCCATGCACGCGGTGCGGGAATCGTTGCTGCGCGCGCAGGCCGAAAGCGTTGGCCTGCCGCTCGTTACCGTGCCCATTCCGAGTCCCTGCCCGAACGCGGTTTACGAGGAGGCCATGGCCCGGGCCATCGAGCGGGCTCGCGAGGAGGGGATCACCCAGATGATTTTCGGCGATTTGTTTCTTGAGGATATCCGCAAGTACCGGGAGGACAAATTGGCCGGCTCCGGAATCCAGCCGCTGTTTCCGCTTTGGGGCCTCGATACCCGCCAGCTTGCCCGAGAAATGGTGCAGGGGGGGCTGCAGGCCTATCTGACCTGCATTGATCCTAAGAAACTGGACAGCACTTTTGCCGGGCGGCGCTTCGACGCTGAATTTCTGGCGGACCTGCCTGCCAATATTGACCCCTGTGGCGAGAACGGCGAGTTCCATACTTTCGTGTATGCTGGACCCATGTTCCGGACGCCCCTGGAGGTTGAGCGCGGAATCGTTCTGGAACGCGACGGTTTCCTGTTTGCTGATGTAAGTCCCAAATCAACAGACGCTTAGACCCTCCACAACACACCTATGTGAGTTCCCGTCCCTGCCTGGTAAATCTTCCATAAGTGTGCAAATTTTTCCACTATAAGGTAAGTTTTACATATAGATTCATAGTGTAAGTACCTATGTTATTAACAGATTGAGTTTGGCATGTAAACTGCCTTTCCTTTTTGTGTAAGGGGAGACATGTTTTTCTGCGCCCTTCAGCGCTTTCGTGCCTCCTGAGTGTCCCTTTAGCTGTTGGCGTCGGGTTTTTCGACCAAGGTTTGGGTCGCAGGACGTGGATGGACAGGGCTGATTGAAGTTTCCTCTAGGTTCTGAGTGGAAACGGCAAGAAAAAGGCTTTTTACTCTTGGTTTGGAAAGACAGTTGCTCAGTAAGGCACATGTCGCCCGGGATTGTAAGGCGAGCCGGAGCGACGACGAGATTGTTTCCACCATCGTGGCAGGGTCGTGCGGAATAGATGATTGCGCCGCCGCGGTGATGAAGGAAACGACGACTAACCCGAGGCCAGCGTCCCCCCCTCCCCACGGCACTCGGGGCTCAGCCTGGGTTGTGAAAGCAGCCCAGGCTGAAAATTTTTTAGGCCGGCGATTGTTAGGGTTCGGAATTCTGATGGTCCAGGGCGAGCAAGGGGCTGGAAGCGGAAACTAGGACCGGCAGTTGCTGGGGCAAGATTGAGACCTGCAAGGGAAGAGTCCCCAAAGCTTCGCCATCCACTTCAATTTGGGTTACGGCGGTCGAATCAGCGGCCAGGCTGCTGGCATGCAGATGGTGAACCTTGGGGTGTTGGTAGATCTCGCCGGAATAAAGCACGGGCAGGCTGCGAATGAGTTCGAGCGCTCCGGCGTAGTCGATCACGGTAACCTCAAGCATCGCGTCGTTTAACCTGGCGGTGGGACAGGGTCGCATGCCCCCGCCGTGGAATTGCCCGTTTCCGACGGCCACATTCGTGACCAGGAACGACAATTCATCGTGGTCGGGAGCGAGCTTCAGCGTGACCTGCTTTCCGCGGTAGCTGAGGAAAGTCACCAAAGTCGCCCACAGGAAGGCAGCTTTGCCGCCCAAGTGGCGCAAAGCATTTCTCGACCGCGCGGCCACGTGCCCTCCCATGCCAAAACTCACCATGTTAACAAAGTAGCGGGTTTCGAGCGCCCCCTGCCGCCCTTGGAAGCTGGCCTTTCCCACATCGATCAGCAAGGGGAGTCCCTGCGCGAGAATCTCCACTGCCTGGCTGGGATTCTTGGGGATTCCCAGGGTGCGGCGGAAGTCTCCGCCAGTGCCGAGGGGAAGAATACCCAGCCGGGCCTCCGGCCGGATGAGCCGACCCTGTTCGAAGAAGCCGTTCGCGACCTCGTTGATTGTCCCGTCGCCTCCCACTGCCACCAGCAAATCGTAGCCTTCCCGGAGGAGTTCCCGCGCGATGGCAATACCGGCGCCCGGCGCCTCTGTGAAGCGCGCCGTTACCGGGCCAAGCGAGCGTTCCAGAAGGCTTTCCATTTCCGGCCATCGCCGGGCTGTTTCGCCTCCTGCCGCGCACGGATTTACAATGGCTGCGACTTTGGGGGGCGTGGTCATGCGGGCGGGGCAACGGGGCCAGCTTTATCAAGCTGGGCGCGGAGGTCTTTAACGGTAGCCCGGAGAGTTTCTTCCGGGTCGCGGGTTTTGAAGCCGAGTTCGTCGCGCGCCTTGCTGGAATCGCAGTACCAGAAGCACGACGACATTTTGACGGAAGCGTCATCCAACTCAAAAGACTTCCCGAATACCGGGTAGGCCCGGCGGAGGGCCCGGGCGCCCCAGAGGGAAACCTCCAGAGGGATCTGCCGCTTGGGAGGCCTCTTTCCGGAGATTTTGGCAACCTTTTCAATCAGCTCCCGAAACGTCCAGTTGACGCTGCCCAGCAGGTATCTCTCCCCGGGCCGTCCGGAGCGCATGGCCAGGATCAGGCCGCTGGCGACGTCCCGCACGTCCACAAAGTTCAGGCCTCCCTGGGGAATGACCATGATCTGGCCTTTGAGAAACAACGCCACGTCGCGGGTGGAGGAATTGCGCTCGTCCCCGGGCCCCAGCAGAAGGCTGGGATTGACGATCACGATTTTCAATCCGCTGCGGGCGTGGTAACTGAGCGCCAACTTCTCCGCAAAGATCTTGCTCAAATAATAAGGCCACTCACCGACGACTTCGTGTTTATAGCCGGACTTCTCATCATGCACAGTGGGTTCGTTGCTAACCGCAACGGTTCCCGAGGAAGACACCAGAAGGACCCTTTCCACCCCGTGTTTCAAAGCCGCTTCGCAGACGTTGCGGGTTCCCTCGATATGGGTGAGATAAAGGAGTTCCTGGTCTTGCGGCCGGCGCGAGACCAAACCTGCCAGATGGTAAATTTCCGTTGCTCCCTCCACGGCCTTGTCCACATGGTCGCGGTTGGTAATGTCCCCGTGCACAACCTCCACCCCGGAATCGTGCTCCCAGGGCGCGAGGCCCCGGCATAGAACCCGCAGCCGGGCGGAGTCGCTTTCGGGCTTGAGCTGCTCCACCAGATGCTTGCCGAGGAATCCAGTTGCGCCGGTGACGAGAACGGTTTTCATAGGCTTCAAATACTCTCAGGAGTTCCCTGGACGTCCGCCATGAGGATGGGAGCAAAATGCATCATGGTGATGCTGGGCTTGCGGCCGACGTGGCTCTGGGCCATTTCCAGGGCTTCCTCCATGGAAGCCGCGGTTTCCCATCCCATAATCTCCGCCGCCCTTTTGGACTCCGCGCCCACCACGATGACCTTGCCCGTGTGCGCGCGGCCGTTTTCTCCCCAATACCACATGTAGAAGGGGTGGACGCCGTGGTAGGCGTTGCCGGTGCGGTAAAGGCGGATGTAATCCGGATCGTGCGCGAACTCGGCTTCGTATTTGCTTTGCAGCTCGAACGAGTCCCGGGTCTCAGCCAGGATGCGGTGAAAGAACTCGATGTAAGAAGGGTGATGGAGCGGATGAAATTCGTCATAAAGCGGGTGCGTGATAATCAGCACGCCATTCTTTTTCACGACCGGCATGCCTCGGTACATGTTGTGAAAATAGCCCAGCGCCATCACCTGGACGAGCAAGGGGTTCAGGATCGAATCCACGTTATAGGGAGAAACGAACGGGATGCCATAGACCACCACATCCGATTGCCCTTCGAGCGGCGTGCAGTACTGCGCGTAGCAATAGGCCAGGGTTTTTTCATGGACGGGCAGGGTCGCACCCGCGTGGACTGCAATCACATCATATGGGGCGGGAATGGAAAACAATATTTTGCGCTTGGCCGGCCGGGGCAGGGCTCTCAGTCCCTTGAGCGTAGCCTGAAACATCGTCCGGTCCACCGCCGAGTAACGATCTTCATTCTTGGTGAAGAAACCCATGGCCGGATCGAACATCCGGTTGTTCAATACCGTCTCAATGTGAAAGACCTTCAGGTGCTGGTTGATCACCCCCATGATACGGTTGCAGGAGTCGGCCATCGCGGAGCGCGTGTGATCGAAGTAGGAATCGGAAGCCAGGATGGCCTGCGGGGTATGATGCGCCTGCAGCGAGGCATAGTCGCAAAGGCCCACTCCGACCGACTTGCTTCCGCCGTCCATCGGCACCAGGTTGATGTTGACGTAAATCAGCAGGTCCGACTCGGCGGCCCGGCGGTTGATGCGGACCTTTTCCCCGTGGTCGGTCGTGCCGAGTTCCACCATGCCCTCGGGGTCTTCGCCATCATGGTTGTAGAGGTGTTTGGGATAAAACCGGATAAAAACGTGGTCGCCGACGGCCCTCCGGATTTCCGCGGCGGTCATGCGGCGGTGGTAGGAATTGGCGACGATGATGTGAATGTCCTCCACCCCGTTTTCCATCAGCAGATTCAGCACAATCATCAAGACGGATTCGCGGACGTCGGGCCGCTTCATTTTGGGAAGGGGAAGGGAAATATCGTCAATGGCGATGGTGACTTTCATCCCCGGGTGGAGCAGGGAAGTGAACGGCTCCATCTGCTCGGGATGCTCGAGGGCGTGGAGGATCGCGACGTTCCGGTTCTCAACGCCCGGAATGGTGGGGTTGGGGTAAACGACCCGCGTGCCCTCCGGCATCTTGACGGAAAGCAGATCCTCCCCGTACCACATCAGGCGGGGAGCGGAGTTCTTTTCAAGATGCACCACCGTGCCTTCGTGAGAAACGGCGGCCTTGCGCCCTACTGCGTTCGGCGTCGGATCTCCAAACTCAAAGGCCGGCGATCCGGCCGGGTGTCCGTTCCCGGCTTCGGTTGACATAGATCCCTCGCTTTAAATCCAAGACGGCCCAGCCGCGCTCCGCGGCCACGCGCAGGAGCCTGCGGTCGGGATTTACGACCGTGGGGATGCCCACCGCCGCGAGCATGGGGACATCGGAGAAGCTGTCGGAATAAGCCTTCGACTTCTTCATTTCCGCCCCGTATTTCACAGAGAGGCGTTCCATCGCCCGAACCTTCTCTTCTTCCGCGACTAACGGAGCGGCGACTTCACCCGTGGCAATTCCATCCTCAAAAACCAGAGTGTTCGAGATCACGGCGTGAAAACCAAAGTAACGGATTACGTGCTCAAGTGCAACATCCACTTCACCCGTCACCAGAACCGGCAGATAACCCTGGTTGCGATCTTTTTCAATCAGTTCCTTCGCGCCTGGATAAAGCGTGGGCAGAATTTCGTCAACGAAGAGCTGCTGGCCCTGATCCCGTAACTGCCGTTTCCGCATGCCGCGGTATTCGCGGAAAAAGATTTTGTTGAAGAGGCGGCGGGAGCGGAACTCCAGTACCAGCCACAGGGGAATGCTTAGCAGGAGTTTTGAGAGTTTCAGGATCGAGCGGACTTTCGAAGGTTGATGGCGGGCGAAGTAGGCGTATCTCCGAACCACATTGCCGGAACTCAGAGTTCCGTCGAAGTCATAGAACGCCAGTTGGCTTGCCTGATTCATGGTTCAAAAGCGCCGAGTTCAGACCGGCGCTGACAGGTTGCTCAAAAAGTCGATGTTGCCATGCTGAGCCCTTCGCTTTGCTCAGAGCAGGCTCTTCGCCTTGTCATCCTGAGCCCCTTCGCTCGTCATTCCGAGCGAAGCGAGGAATCTGCTTTCGGCTCAGGATAAACTCCGCGAAGGATCTCGGCAGTTGGCTCAAGATAAATTCCGCGAAGCATCTGGTTCGCGCATTGAAACGGAAGAACCAGACTCTTCGCATCGCTCAGAATAACAGGTCCTTATCCAGTAACCTTCCTATGCCCGGCCTCAGGAAGAATCGCGGCTCTCGAGCCCCGCACCCCGATGAGCCAGGAGCCTCTGGAAGTTTCGCTTATGCTTAAAGGCCAAGAACAGAGTCAGAATAGCGGCATAAATCGCGTCCTGCGGGTGCAGGAAGAGGAGCATCAGAATCGTGAAGAACACCCACGTGCTCACCGAAGCTAGAGCGCCCACCTCCGGCAGTTTGAGCCGCCCTCCAATCACCCGGGCCGCCACAAAATAAACCATCGCTACCACGGCATAGAAAGGATAGAGAACCAGCATCACGCCTGCCGAGGTGGCAATCCCCTTGCCGCCGTTGAACTTCAAAAACGGCGAGTAGCAGTGGCCCAGAATCGTCGCGAAGCCGAACAGCCAGCCCAGCCCCGCCCCGGACATCCCGTGGCGCACCAGCCACAAAGCAAAAAAGCCTTTGCCCATATCGCCGATCAAAGTCAGGACGGCGCGCCACTTGCTCACGCGCAAAACGTTGTTGAAGCCGGGATTGCCTGAGCCGACCTGGCGAATGTCGATGCCGCTGCCCAACATGGCCAGCGCCGCAAAGGGAATCGATCCCAACAAAAAACAGACGACAAACCGGGCTATTATTCCTAAGGTAGTCGGAGGCATCAAAACCCTTCTGAGATGTTTATTCCGTTAATCTTGCACTTGTGCCGCCGGGCCTTATGCCCAGGATTTTCCGGCTGTAGGGGCCGTGTCCTCACGGCCCGGTTTTTCAAGAGCGCGGTGAGGACACCGCGCCTACAGCTAAACCGCTAGCTGCATCATTCGCACAGCTTGGCGATGGCATTTCGTGTTTGCTCCCGCAGGCTGACGAGTTCGCGCTGGTCTTGGATTTGCGGAAGAATCGCTTCACCTACGGAAACTCTTGCTTCTCCAGCCGCCCCGGACCCTCGCCCCATGGAAAGTATATGAGATGTCCCGCGAACTCCAAGAGGATAAATGAGCGTGGAGGTTTGCACTGCCGCATCAAAAGCGTCCAGGCGGAAGCGGCTGAGATGGGCCGGCGCCGTCGGAGGGCCTTCGGAAAGAACCAGGACCGAATGCCCCGCTTCGAGGCCGCGGCGAATCCGCTGGCGAAGCGTGCCGCCGGGCGGCGCCAGGACATCAGGAAGTGACGGCAGGAGGAGGGGCTTCAGCAGAAAAGCCGCCCTGCGGGGCAGCGACTCGAGCGCGCCCCCATCGACCAGCCGCATCGGCACGGGTATGGCGGCCGCCAGCACCAGCGGATCGAGCCGGCCGGCTCGGTTGGCCACCAGCACCGCCCTCTCTCCCGGTTTAATCCGCTCGCTTCCTTCCACGCTGACCCGGTGGCCCAGCAGCCGCAACAGGATGCGGGAGGTCAGGCGTACCACCGCGGCGGATGCCGCTTGGCCGGGGAGCATCCGGGCCAGGATTCCGCCCAGCGTCGCGGCCACAAACAGCAGCCCCTGGGTGTATTTCTTATGGAGTCCGCGGCCCAGGCGGGAAAGCTGGAGCGCAGCCCACGAGCCCAGGTTTTCCCGCCACAGCCGCAAGAGTTGGAGCCAGGGCGGGCGCTTGTTGATCTCCAATGCACCGCGCTCGTAAAGCAGCCGCGTTTCATTGCGGCGGATCTTGCCGCTGGAAGTCTTGGGAATGCTCTGCGGCGCCACCAGCTCAACTTTGTCGGGAGGAATGCCAACCGCAAAACCCACTTTCTGGATGACCTCAGTTCTAATCTGGTCGCGTTCTGCTGCCCCGATCGCGCGCGTCTCCGCCACCACCACCAGTTGTTCCGTGCCCTGCTCGGGATCGCGGGTTCCAAAAGCCGCCACGCATCCCCGGCGCACCTGGGGGACTTCCGCCGCCGCAATTTCAACCTCTTGCGGAACGATGTTGCGGCCTCCCTTGATGATCAGATCCTTGGCGCGGCCGGTAACATAGAGCTCTCCTCCCCCCCAGTATCCCAGGTCGCCCGAATCCATCCAGCCATCTTCCGTCGTCACGGCGGCGGTGGCTTCAGGATTGCGAAAATATCCGGCGGTTTTCGATGGTCCGCGGAAGAGCACCCGGCCCTGGGTCCGCTCGGCGCATTCGCGGCCTTCCTCATCGACAATTTTGATTTCGTGGCCGGGCAAAGGCTTGCCGTTGGCGACAAAGCGCAAGGCGCTGGAATCCTCGGGGGCGGCGGGAACAGCTTTGCCCTCCGCTTCGAACAGGTCGCGGCGAATGCGGTCGATCACCGGTTTCCGGTTGATGGGTGGGAAAGCCAGTGCCACCGACGACTCAGCAAGGCCGTAGCAGGGAACAAAACTTTCCGCCCGGAAGCCGTACGGCTTGAAGCGTTCCGCAAAGCGTTCGAGCGTGGCCGGCAAGACCGCTTCCCCGGCGTTGATGGCAATCCGCCAGGCGCTCAGGTCGAGGCCTTCGAGGGCGCTCGCCGGAATCTTGCGCGCGCAAAGCTCGTAGGAAAAATTGGGCGCAGGGCAGAGCGTTCCTCCCGATTCATGCATCGCCCGGAGCCACCTTACCGGCCGGCTGAGAAAATCCAGCGGGGAAAGGACGGTGATGGGCAGCGCATAGTAAATGCTGAAAAGCCACGAACCAATCAGCCCCATGTCATGATAAAGGGGCAGCCAGCTTACCACGATATCGGTGGGCTGGACATTGACCGCCCAGCCGATGCCGCGGATGTTGGCCAGCAGATTCGCCTGGGTCAGCACCACGCCCTTCGGGTCTCCGGTGCTTCCGGAAGTGTATTGAATAAAAGCCGCCTCGGCGGCCTCGATGGCTCCCGGCTGCAGCCTTGCGCCGCTCGCCGCCAGGTCCTCGACCGTGGTGACGCCCAGCATGCCGGGAAGATTCAGCCGCAAGAGCTCGGAAACTCGCTTGACGTCTTCGAAGCTGATCAGAAAGCGCACTTCCGCATTGCGCAGAATGCCCACTTGCCGCCGGACATATTCTTCGATCTTGTCAGGACGCGCCGGAGGATAAATGGGAACGGCAATCCCGCCCGCCAGCATCACGCCAAAGAAGGCGTAGAAGAACTGCGGGGAGGTGGGCAGCATGATGGCCACGGTTTCATTCCGCCGCAGCCCCGCCGTGACCAGCCCCGCCGCCACGTTCGAGGCGGTGGCCAGCAACTGGCCGTAAGTGATGTCCTGCCCGGAGTCGCCTTCGAGCAGGTGAGCCTGGACGCGGTCGGGATCGACTTCGGCGTGCTTGCGAAGGACTTCCAGCAGCGTGCGAGCGGACTCGGGCGCCGGAGGCGCCGTGCGTTCCGGCTGCTGGATGCTGTAGCGAGTGGCGGCCGGGGTTTCCTGGTTTCCCCTCAGGATCGCCTGCACCCACTCGCCGGGCGTTTCCGTTTCTTCAGCGATGCGGTCAGGCAGGCGCACGTTAAAGCGCGCTTCCGAGCGCACCAACAGCTCCACCATTTCCAGGCTGCCTAATCCCAGATCGCGGTCGAATGCAGAGTTGAGGGAAACGGATTCCGCCGCCCGCGCGGAACCGAGTTCGATGAGAAGCTCCCGCACGATTTCCAGCATTTGCTCTTCGAGCTGAGTCGCGTCAAGCTGTCGGGGTGCGGTGGACATATGAGAATTCTTGTCAGAGAACGATCACATTTGCCACGTGGTTAAACTGTCATCCTGAGCGTTTCGTTCGTCATCCTGAGCCCTTCGGCTTTGCTCAGGGTAAACTCCGCGAAGGATCCGCTTTTTTCGTCTCAATACAAGAAGCAGATCCTTCGTTGCCTGCGGCTCCTCAGGATAACAAGATTGGCAGTCACCGCGGTGAGGTTTCCGCCGTGGGGTTTTCGACAACCCACGGCACCAACAGCCGTGCCGTGGCTACCACTACCAGACGCTAAGGCTCTTATATCTTAAACGCCCAATCCTTGACGGCTTCGGGCTGGATCCACTTCTCGATACCCGCAATTTGATGATGAATCCAGTAATTCTTCCAGTGGATCCTTTCCGGGTCCCAGGGCAGCAGCAGCTTGTCTTTTTCCGAAATCATCGTATAGGCGGTGCGAATATTTTCCGACTCAAAGATGTACCGGTTATGAAGAATGAAGGGCAGGTACTGGTCGAGAGTCTGTTCTCGAAATTTCGCCTGCAGCCCCAGGGTTCGCAAAGCGCTCTGCCAGCCGGCCAGGGATTTCCTTCCGGGCAACCGGGTGTTCTTCACGGCGTTGTGCATCCGATCGATGATTGCCTGCGCCCTCCGGATGCGCTTCTCCAATCTTAGCCTGCGCGCCCGGGCTTCTTCCACTGAAACAAAGCGGGCGCGGCCCCGCCCGCCGGAGATGCCGAGAGATAAGGCTCCCAGGCCGTTCTTTTTGTGCTTGCGAGCTTCTTCCCGCAGCAGATACACCAAGGGGCCGAGCTTGACCGGGTTGACGTCGGCGGTCCCCAACTGGTAAACGGGCTCATGGCGGCCTTCGAGCAGCAACGCGCCAACCGTCAGGATGGCCGCCGCGATCAGGTCCACGGGCACCACTTCCAGCGCCGTGTCGCGCCGCACCGGCCAATGCCTCAGTCCACTGAGCGCCATCAGAACCAGGGGCGCGGCGGTGCGTCCTCCCTCAATCCAGCCAGGGAAGGGGAAACGCAAGGAGCTTTCCACGATTGCCGGCCGGACAATGCTCCAGTCAATATCTTCCTGCGCGGCGATAATTTGTTCGCCCAGGCTTTTGGAGTAGGTGTACGTATTGACCCAGCCCCAGTGTTCAGCGCGCCGCTTTCCCAGCGCGATGAGCTTTTGTATCACTTCTTTGGATCGCGCTGGCGGCTCTTGCGCGCCATCAGGATCTGCGGGCTGAGTAATCAGCCGGATCTGTTCGCGGCAATAAGCGAGATCCTGCACGGCATTGAAGGAGCGGTCGTCAACTCCTTTGCGGTGCGGGTAAAAACCCAGGATCGGCTCGGTTTCTTCAATCAGACCGTCGGCCGCCCCCGACACAAAACACGTTGAAACGTGCAGAAGCTTGGCGGCGGAGCGCCTGGCCAGCGCGACGATATTCTCCACGCCGTCCACATTCGCGTGAAGGGATTCATCAGCCGGAGGGAAAAAATCCACGCGACCGGCGCAATGGATGATCAATCGAATGCGGCCGGCAATCTGTTCCAGCGCGGCGGAATTAAGCCCGCAATGGGGCCGGCCGACATCCCCCGGCCACACACTGACCTTCTCGCGAACGAAGCGGTCTCCCCTTCGCTCCCGGAGCGACGCCATCACAGGCGATTCCATGATTTCCGCATCGAATCGTTCCTGGGCGGAATGAAGGCGGCCGGGCCGCAGCAGAAGGTGAAGGTGTTTCAGATGGGGATAGCGGTCGAGAAGAAGCGCCAGAACGACTTTACCCAGAAAGCCGTTCCCCCCCGTCAAAAGGATTTCGTTCTCCTGGAAGGTTCGACCTACATCCGTCAAATGAGACTGTTGGACCATCTGCAGCCAGGCAATTCGCGCGCTTTCAAGGCCTTCGTAGCCAGGTTTGAAACTGCATACCATGGCTGCCTTTTTGGGATGTGTATTTTCAGGGATTGTGTTGAAACCGGATATCCGGTTCCATCGCAATCTGAGGAACCTTATGTTATCGACCGCTCAAAGCGCTTGTCAAGACTCTGTCCTCGCGCCGCCGGTTTGTGACACGCGCTCATCACCCGCGAATCGCTGCGCCGGAAAGACGCTTGGCTCTGGGCGACCGAGAGGGCATACTTATAGATGCGGGTACTGTCACTGGGGCCATATGTGCAGAAGAACTAATTTCCATTGGCACTTGGGTAACCACTTGCATAACCAACGCCAATTTGGTTGTCGGTCATATTTAGTGTTAGCGCCATTCCGAGTTTCCGACTATGGCTGCTTTTGGGGATCCTGAAGAAATCTTAACGCGGTTATCACTGTTGAATGATTGATAAGTCCTCTTACTGATGTTGTATACGCCATAACCTTCCTCCTTCTTCACGAATTGGAACGTTCGGCGTGATCTGACAAATATGCGCAATACCGACTGGCGTGTCTTGCTATAGCCAGCTTCGAAGGTCAGTACGGCCCCACCTTGAGAAACGTCATTGTCGACTAACGGTTGGCGAACCGTTTGAAAAGCTCATGTGTCCCCCTTCCGCAAGTCGAAGACAATTAAAATCGTTACCTATTATATAAAGACTGAGTTCCATGTCAAGACCTGAATTTTAAAAAATCAAGGGATTAGCTGATTTTGCGAGAAGCAACACCATTTCTTCCTTGTGCGGACTTACACCACGATGGGCAGAATAGCTCCGATGACGGAGCAATTTCAACATTGTTCACTGTGGCACGCCGCTGAATCGCTGTCGCAGCCCCGCTTCTAATTACAAGGCCAAGAAGCGGCTCGAGCTCTCTTTCGGCCGTGCGTGAAGATAGCGGCTGGTTGTCGCCAGGCTCGCGTGGCCGAGCGTCGCTTGCACGAGGTGGATGGGTGCGCCCCGGTCCAGCGCATGAGAGGCATGCGCGTGCCTGAACCAGTGCGGCGAAACTTTCCCCTCAATCTCCGCCCTCTCGGCGGCCCTGCGCACAATGCAATATACCGCGAAAGGCTTCAGGAAACCGCCCTTCTTTCGCGACGGGAAGACTGGGTCGTCCCGACCGGCTTCGCCCCGCAGCTTCAGCAACTGTTTCCACACCGACGCCGGGAGTTGAATCGACCGGGTCTTGCCTCCCTTTCCAAAGACCGTGATCTGCCCGCCTTCGCCAGTGGCCTGTAGATCCTGCCAAGCGAGCCCACAGATCTCGCTCGCGCGACAGCCAGATGCATAGAGTAATGTTAGGAGCGCCCGGTTCCGCTCGTTCGGCTCCAGACTCAGCATACGGTGAACATCGACTTCGGAGAGAATCCGCTGCGCGAGGTTATCCCGGACCGCCGGAAGTCTTAAGGCCCGCCCCACGTCGAAAGGAAGATAACCGGTCCGATACCCAAAAGACAAAAGCGATTTTATAGCAGAAAGCATCCGGCACGCGCTGGCGCGCTTGAGGCTTGAGAGTGTGCCGGCGAACTCCTGCAGGTCGATAAGCTTCGCGGCAGCGAGGGGCTTGTTGGTTTTCGCCCGGAACCGTGCGATATCCGCTCCATAGGCGCGTTGCGTATTGCAAGGGCGGCCGTGGAGCCAGAGTTGGACGAGCAGGTCGTCGGAATCGGAACTCGTAGAAACGGGAAGCATTTCAAGAATGTAAGCAAGTGCGTTTTGATGGCTCATGGTACGGTTAATAACATCGTATACAGCATTGATAACAGGGCTTATCAATCTTATGGCGAGGTGTAACCATGTCAAGATTTCCGGAAGTAACGACTGATCGGTACACGGAAAAACCGTCTGCGCAAGCAAAAGACATGGGGCGCCCCCTGAGGGTTTCGATTCCGGTAAAAGCCACCGCCCAGACCGCGGCAGGGGCGGAGGAGTACGAGGGGCATCTGGAATCGCTCGGA
>Ga0307373_10004403_pt1 | contig 23718 bp, 20 predicted proteins | sample OX2MG_FD_202534 | JGI IMG/M metagenome (GOLD analysis project Ga0307373, IMG submission 202534) | Soil microbial communities from Risofladan, Vaasa, Finland - OX-2 | ecosystem: Environmental > Terrestrial > Soil > Coastal area > Acid sulfate soil | place: Finland: Risofladan, Vaasa | collected... | reverse complement strand
AGTCACCCAGCGCGGCGACCTGCACCCAGTGCACCGGCGCGGGGCTCGCCGCCGTCAGATCGGGAAACCTGGTCGGCCAGCCAAGGAAGGCGGCCGGAAGCTTGTCCGCCAGCATGGCGGTGAGGTCGGCAGTGCGGTCCGCGTCCGCGGCACCGACGAAGATCTGGCAGCGCGGGCCCCAGTTGTGGTCGGTCGACCGCGCCGAGTCGAATCCCAGTACCTCCGATCCCCAGCCGATCAGAGCGGCGGAGTGCGGAAGCTCCGGGGCATGATGGTCGAGCAACGGCCTGATGATCTCGGTGTAGTAGCGCCGCGCGAGCTCGGTTCCGGGCAGGAACGCTGTCTGCACGGACCGATCCTGCCAGGCGTATGCATGCCTCGCTCAGCCGAGGACATCATGGAGTGCATGACCGACCGGGAGCTGATCGGGCGAGCCGAGGAGCTTGGCGTGTCGGCGAGCTACCTGAACTGGCGGAAGGAGCGGGTTCAGGTTCAGGCCGAGACGCTGCAGGCAATCGTCGATGCCCTGGGCGACCCGCCGGAACCGGGGCGGTCTGCCGCCGGCGCCACGCTGCCGACGGTGAAGCCGAAGGTCCCGCGCAAGCGGTCCTGGGGGCTGACCGTCCAGCTCTACTCCGTCCGGTCGCGGCGCTCATGGGGCCACGGTGACCTGCACGACCTGGCGGACCTGGCCCGCTGGTCGGCCCGGTACCTCGGCGCGAGCTTCATCCTGATCAACCCGCTCCATGCCGCCGAGCCCGTGATACCGGTCAGCAATTCTCCGTATCTGCCGATGAGCCGCAGGTACCTGAGCCCGCTGTACCTGCGGATCGAGGACATCGAGGAATACCAGCTCCTGAACCCGGCTCAGCGGCAGTACGTCGAGGAACTCGCCGGGCCGCTGCGGGCCGCGAGCAGTACGCCCGACCTGATCGACAGGGACCGGGTCTGGATGGCGAAGCGGCTCGCGCTCGAGCTGATCCACGAGGTCGGGCGCAGCCCCGAGCGGGAGGCTGGCTACCGCCGGTTCGCCGAGCGCGAGGGCGCTGAGCTCGCCGCCTGGGCCAGCTGGTGCGCGCTGGCCGAACGGCACGGGCCCGACTGGCGCCGCTGGCCCGCGGAGCTGGCAGATAGGGAACGCGCGGTCAGGCTGACCGCGCCGGGCCCGCTCGCCGAGCAGGCCGAGTTCCACGCGTGGCTGCAATGGCTGATGGACGAGCAGCTCGCCGGGGCACAGCGCGCGGCGCTGGCAGCTGGCATGAGCATCGGCGTGATCGGCGATCTCGCCGTCGGCGTCCATCCCGGGGGCTCGGACGCCTGGGCACACCAGGACATGCTGGTGCGCGGGATCAGCGTGGGCGCGCCTCCTGACGGGTTCAACCAGCGCGGGCAGGACTGGGCGCAGCCGCCGTGGCACCCGCAGCACCTGGCCGCGGCGGGCGCCAGGCCGCTGGCTGACCTGCTCGGCGCGGCGGTGCGGCATGCCGGGGGGCTGCGGGTCGATCACGTGATGGGCCTGATGCGGCTGTGGTGGATACCGGAAGGGATGAGGCCGGACCAGGGCGCGTATGTCAGCTACGATCACCGGCTGATGGTCGGGGCGCTGACCGAGCAGGCGGCCGGGGCGGGCGCGCTGGCGATCGGGGAGGACCTCGGCACGGTCGACCCCTGGATCAGGCGCTACCTGGCCGGCCAGCAGGTACTCGGCACGGAGATGGCGTGGTTCGCGCGCGAGCCCGACGGTTCGCCGCTGCGCCTGCCGCACTGGCGACGCCGCTGCATGGCCACGGTCGGCACGCACGACGTTCCGCCGGTCTCCGGCTTCGTCACCGGTGATCACGTCAGGGTGCGAGCGCAGCTTGGCCTGCTGAAAGATCCAGAGGCAGAACGAAAAACCTCGGAGCTGAGATTGTCGGCATGGCGGGACGCCCTGGCGGCAGAACATCTGCTCCCAGCCGGACCCAGGCCGTCGGCCGAGGAGTTCACCGTGGCGATGTACGGCTACCTGGCGCTGACCCCGGCGGTGCTGGTCGGTGTCTCGCTGGCCGATGCGGTCGGCGACCGCCGCACCCAGAACGTCCCCGGCACCTCCGATGAGTACCCGAACTGGCGGGTGCCGCTGTGCGACAGGGAAGGCAAGGCCGTGCTGCTGGAGGACCTGCCGGACATCGAGCTCGTCCAGTCAGTAGTGCGGGCCGCCTCGGCGTTCATGCGACGCTGATCGCCCGCCACGGCGCGTGTCGGCGCTCAGCCCGCCTCGGCAGTCTGCGCGTCGCGCTCGCGGCAGCGCAGGGCGCGCGCGGCATCGTCGCGGCCCTCCGACAGCAGCCGGCTCAGTGCCGCTGGCAGGCTGGCCCGCCCCAGGTACCTGGCGGCGGCGTCGACCGCATCCTGGGTGACCACCGTCGCGGGGTAGGCGTACTCGGCGAAGAACTGCGCCATGTCGCTGCCCCAGTCACGCCACACGTCCCCCACCACGTCGAAGAACCTGGACGCGTACGGGGCCAGCAGTTCCTCCTGATCGGCTGAGTAGAACCCGCCGAGCGCTGCCCGGAACGAGGCGTTAGGCAGCTCACCTGACACGATCTGCGCCCAGGCGGCGTCCTTCGCATCCGGATCCGGAATGGCTGCCTGGCAGCTCAGTGCGTGCCGGTCGCCTGCGTCGGTCCTGTCCCTGTCGTGCTCGGCGTCGATCGCGTCCTGGCCGGCCACGCCGCGGCTGACCAGGCGGTGCAGCAGCTGCCAGCGCAGGTCGGTGTCGACGGCCAGCCCGCCGATGACCGCCGTGCCGTCGAGCAGTCCGCTGAGCAGGTCAAGGTCGTCCTGTGACGTCGCCACCGACGCGAAGACGTGGGCGAAGGTCAGCTGGAAGTCCGATCCGGGCTCGGCGTCGAGCAGCTGGCCGCGCAGCGCGGCTGCCAGCCTGGCCTGGCCCTCGGAACGCCAGCCAGGGTCGGCGAACCTCCGCGCCGCGGCGACGGCCTGACGCAGGATCGTCTGCAGCATCGCGATCTCGGTGATCGAGTCGACGCCCGACAGCACCAGGGCGACGTAATCCCTGGCCGGCATCTCGGCGTCACGGCACATATCCCAGGCGGCCGCCCAGGACAAGGCGGCCGGAAGCGTCTCGGCGAAGTCACCGATGGATCCGATCAGGGTGCGCAGCGAATGCTCGTCCAGCCGGATCTTGGCGAAGGTGAGGTCATCGTCGTTGACGAGGGCCAGGTCGGGTACGCGCTCGCCGGCCAGCTCGGGTACCGCGGTGCGCTCGCCGGTCACATCGATCTCGACCCGGCGGCGGCGGGCGAGCCCGGCCGGCCCACGGTCGTACAGGCCAATGGCGATCCGGTGCGGCCGCAGGACCGGGTGGGAGCCGGGAGCCGACTGGAGGACAGCGAAGTCCGTGAAGGTACCGTCGGCGGCCGTCTGGTACTCCGGCCGCAGCGTGTTGACCCCGGCCGTCTCCAGCCACGCCTTGGACCAGCTCGCCAGCTCCCGGCCCGACGCCTGCTGGAGAGCGTCGAGCAGGTCGGCCAGCGTCGCGTTGCCCCAGGCATGCATGCCGAAGTACGCGCGGACGCCGGTCAGGAAGTTCTCCCTGCCGACATAGGCGACGAGCTGCTTGAGCACGGCAGCGCCCTTGGCGTACGTGATGCCGTCGAAGTTCACCTCGACCGCGGCGATGTCGACGATGTCGGCCGCGATGGGATGGGTCGAGGGCAGCTGGTCCTGCCGGTACGCCCAGGCCTTCCAGGCCGTGGTGAACGTGGTCCACGCATGCGGCCAGCGGGTGGCCTCGGCCTGCGCGACGGTGCTCGCCCAGGTGGCGAACGACTCGTTCAGCCACAGGTCGTCCCACCACCGCATCGTGACCAGGTCGCCGAACCACATGTGCGCCATCTCGTGCAGGATCGTGTCGGCCCTGACCTCGTGCCGGGCGTCGGTAACCCGGGACCTGAAGATGTAGTCCTCCAGGATCGTGACCGCGCCGGCGTTCTCCATGGCGCCGGCCTTGTACTCCGGCACGAAGAGCTGGTCGTACTTGGAGAACGGGTAGCGCACCCCGAATGCGGCGTGGAAGTAGTCGAAGCCCTGCCTGGTGACCTCGAAGATCTCGTCGGGATCCAGGTAGGCCGCGAGCGACTGCCGGCAGTAGATGCCGAGCGGGATGCCGTCGTGCTCGCTCCGCACGACGTGATAAGGGCCCGCCGAGATGTGGGTGATGTAGGTCGACATCGGCGGTGTCGGCGGGAAGTGCCAGAGCTCCACGCCGGGACCGGCTGGCTGGCCGGCCGAGTCAGGAGCCATGTTGGAGATCACCTGCCAGGTGTCCGGGCAGAGCACAGTGAACTCGAACGGTGCCTTCAGGTCCGGCTGGTCGAAGCAGGCGTAGATCCGGTGCGCGTCGAACGTCTCGAGGTCCGAGTAGAGGTAGACGCCCTTGTCGGCCGGGTCGGTGAACCTATGCAGGCCCTCGCCGCTCCGCGAGTACGCGCACTCGGCCCTGACGGTCAGCTCGTTGGACTCGGCCAGTTCCGGCAGGGTGATGCGGTTGCCGTCGAACGCCGTGCCGGGCAGGGTCCGGCCGTTGAGGACGACCTGCCTGACGTCCGGCGCGGTCAGGTCGATGAACGACGTCTCCGCCGGGCGGCTGGAGCTGAACCGCACGGTCGTCTGCGAGCCGAATGTGGTCTCTCCTCCGGTCAGATCGAGCTCGACCTGATAGGACTCCACGCGCAGCAGGCCGGCGCGCTCAGCCGCTTCATTGCGGGTCAGGTTGCTGGTCACGGTCGCTTCCTTTGCTCAGCTGGTCCGGCTCACCCTGGCATGATTTCACGCGGCCCAGGCGGAATGCGGGGCCGGTTCGCCGGGTTGTCAGCTGCCAGGGGCGGGATATCGCGTTGGTCGATCTCGCAGAGGAGATGTTGTGACGGATCAGTCGCCAGTGCAAGTCGATTTCTGGTTCGACCCGCTCTGCCCGTGGGCGTGGATCACGTCCCGCTGGATGCTGGAGGTGGCGAAAGTCCGCCCGGTAGCTCCGCGCTGGCACGTGATGAGCCTCGCGGTGCTGAACGAGGCCAGGGACGATCTGCCGGAGGACTACAAGGATCGGATGGCCCAGGCCTGGGGGCCGGTCAGGGTATGCGTCGCCGCGGAGCAGAAATTCGGTTCCGACGCCATTCTCCCGCTTTACACGGCGATCGGCACGCGGTTCCACCACGAGAAGGCCGAGCGGAACCGGGCGACGATCGAGGCCGCTCTTACTGAGGCAGGCCTTCCCGCCGAGCTAGCCGACGCGATGGACTCCACCGAGTACGACGACGCGGTCCGCGCCTCGCACGCCGACGGCATCGAGCGCGTGGGCGTCGAGGTCGGCACCCCGGTGATCTCCGTCGGCGGAGCCTCCATCTTCGGTCCGGTGGTGACGCCGATACCGCGCGGCGACGCGGCAGGAGAATTGTGGGACGGAGTGCTGCTCTGCCTCCAGACGCCCGGCTTCTTCGAGCTCAAGCGGAGCCGGACGAACCCGCCGATCTTCGACTGACGTCCGGCGCCGTCTGATGGCCGGCCCTCTTGCCGTGGCCGGCGACCCGAAGAAGGTCGGGCACCCGAAGAAATCCAATCACCTTAAGAACAGGCAGCTGGGAGTGACCACGAGAGAATGGTCGCCTGGATCGCTGGTATTCCAGTAGATCCCGTGCCCAGCGAACCCGGCACTGTGGACCCGCTCACGTCGGTCAGAATCGTCGCCACCGTCGGTGAGGATGAAGGTGCCGTGCTGGCCGGCCGGCGCCTGCTTCGGGCGCCTCTTGTGACTACCCATGCCACCATCGCGAGGACGAGGCGCATCCCGCTCGCTGCCGTTCCAGCCGTCGCGATCAGTCGCAGGGCGCGGCCTCATGAGGTTCGCCTGTGCCCGCTCCGCTTCGGGACCGGGTCCGGCTGATCCGCGTTATTCCTGGCCCTGTGCGCAAAGCGGGATGGCGATCGCGTGAGATTGGAGTGCTGTGCTCGGGAACGCCGCACCAGGCTCTCCTATCGCTCCGCGTAGTTGGCACGATTATCTACATAGCGAGAGCGTTACATCACGAATTGCGTTGACGGTCGTGGAACATGAACTGACGACGTGATCGGTGCCGAACTGCTCGTCCGCTGGGTGCCTGGTCAGCTGGACGCCGGCCTCCGGCCCGGCGTCTTCGGCAGGACAACGCGGGCGGTCCACGAGCAGTCCGAGCTGACGTCGAGGGAATGGTCACCGGCGTCGCGGGTATTCCAGGTGATTCCCCGACCGGTGGGGCCGGCGACGTCAAGCTCGACGTCGTCGCCGGTCGTGGTTCCCTTCGCGGTCAGCTGGAAAGTGCCCGACCGCCGCGCGGGGCAGCTAAAGGTCCAGGAAAGGCCCCAGGTGCCTGGACTGCTGACGGCGAACTGGTCGTTCCTGGCCGCGCCGGTGCTGTTGAAGGACGCGATCGCCGGTCCGGCGATCCAGTGCCCGGCGGTGCCGTCCGAGGCGGTCGGCCCCGGCCCGCCGAGGGAGGCCGTGGAGTTGCCGGACTGAGACACGACGGTCGGTCGGCTGGATGCCGTCCGCGTGACGCGGGTAGCGCCCAGCTGGATGACTAAGACCGTCATCGCGAGCACCAGGCAGACGCCTGCCGCCGCCGTTCCCGCCGCGATCACCAGGCGCAGCGCCCGGTGGACGGCGGGCCTGCTCGGTGCGCTCACGGTGAATTCGGGCCATCGGAAGGAATCCCGCCAGCCAGGACTCGGCAGGCTGCTGTTCGCGGGGTCAGAAACAGAACTTCGCGATCGGGGGTGCAGCACCAGGCTCTCCCATCAGTCGGCCCCGTCACGGGCTCGAGTCCGCGGTTCCCTCGCCGCCTATGCGCCGGGCCGGTCCGTCCAGGCCGCGCCGCTACAGGTTGTTACCTAAAGTCGATCACATTACGAGAGTGGTTGTATCACGAAATGAAATGGCGGCTAAGGATTACACATGTTCTGGCAGGTAAGAGCGTCAGGAATTGAATGGCCTTCCTCGACGTGGCGCATGATGGAGTATTGGATATGACGGTTTAATGGTCAGACTAAGTAACTAAATGGTGCAGTCGGTGCGGTCCCGGCGGAGTGGGTGTATCCGGTGCAGGGCGGGCAGCGGAGCCGGGGGCAACTGCCGGTCATCCAGCCGATGTCGACGACGCGGTTCGCGCGGCACGGGAAGCGTTCGGCGGCTGATCCGCGACGCCTGTGGCGGAACGCGCGCAGCGGCTCGACGCCGCCAGGCAGTTGCTGGAGGAACGGGCGGACCAGGTGGCCGCCGTGATCACCGCCGACATGGGCTCGCCGCTGGTCTTCGCACGCAAGGTCCAGGTCGGCACGCCGCTGGCCGTGCTCGCCAGCTACGTCGAACTCCTCGCCAGCTACGACTTCGGCGGCGAGCGGCAACGCGCTCGTGGTCCGCGAGCCCGCGGGCGTGGTCGGCGCGATTACGCCGTGGAATTATCCGCTGCATCAGGTCGTGGCCAAAGTCGCCGCGGCTCTGGCGGCCGGGTGCACGGTGGTGTTGAAGCCAAGCGAGGTGGCGCCGCTCGCCGCCTACGAACTCGCCGACATTTTCCACGAGACCGGGCTGCCCGCGGGAGTCTTCAATCTGGTCAGCGGAACGGGAAAGGTCACCGGCGAGGTGATCGCCGCTCACGCCGACGTCGACGTCGTCTCCTTCACCGGGTCGGTCCAGGCCGGCCGCCGGGTCGCGGAGGTCGCCGCGGCCGGCCAGACCTGTAACGCGCTGATCAGAATGCTCGTGCGCACCGGTAACTACGAAGAGGCCGTGGACCTCGCGGCCGTCAAAGCCCTCCTGTTCTGATGGATTACTCGTCGCCGCTCCGTCAGGTTCACTTGACGTACGTTTGGTAGCCGCGAAAGCCGCAAAGTCTTCGTGATCATGACTGAACCGCGGCTGGTGTCAGGTGTTGTCGCAACGAGGAGGTTGTGCGGGGTTTCGGCGGGGTGGCGTTAGGCGAGGGTGCAGCGGTGCGCCCGGTTCCGGGCCGAGAGACCCGGAACCGGGATCGGCGCTGCCCGGTGTCAGAACATCATGGGGGACCAGGGGGCCGGGTCCCACCACATGGCCGCCGAGAGCTCCGTGAGCGCGCCGGGGCGGTGCTCGGTGATCTGGCCGGCGGCCGCCAGCCCGCCGAGCCTGGCGCCGCCTAGGTAGGCTGCGCCGAGGGCGGACATCGGCAGCGTCACGTCAGCGCTGGCCGTCGTACGCTCGCAGGACGGATTCTCGCCGTCGGCCCGGCCGCCAGCGGTGAGCCGCCACCGCCCCTCGTTCGCCGTTAGCTGCGGATCAGCCACCTCGATCACGGTGTCGACGGGACACGAATAGCGACGTCGCATGAGCGCTTCGGGCAGGCTGACGATCCTGATCCAGAGCCCGTCGGAAACCCTGGTCCGGGTCCGGCGCGGGTCGGCAAGCAGGTGCTGGATCGGGTCGTCGGCCGGCCTCATCCGCGTCCTGACCTCGATCACCAGGTCCCTGGAGAGCAGATCTGCCCACAATGCCACCGCCGAGGCCGGATCGGTCCAGAAGAGCTCGCGGACGGAGAGCACCTGCGCCGGCATGCCGTCGCGGCCCCAGTCGGGCTTGGCGGCGTAGAGCGCATAACCCCGCGGGCCCGCCTGATCCTCGGCGATCACGCAACGCAGCGGGCTGTTGCCCTCACGCAGGAACTCCGGATCGGACACACTGCCGTCCCACCAGCCATCGTGCCTGGTCAGCATGCCCGGCCGGGTCGGGCGCACGGCCTCGTAGACCGCCTTCATCTCTGCTGCGGCTGACTTGGGCTCGGCGAGCCTGAGCATCGGCGCTGGTGTCGATGCGGGATTGCTAGCCACGTCGGAGAGCGGGCGCAGGCGGCCGTCACCACGGTTGAAGGTGAAGCTGTACTGGTCGGCGGCGCTGCCGTAGCCGTACCTGCCGTAGATCGCCGATTCGGAGGCAAAGAGCGCCGCGACGGGTTCGCTGCCAGCGGCGATATCGGCCAGCTGGCGGCGCATCAGCGAGGAGAGTACCCCGCGCCTGCGGTGGGTGGGCAGCACGCCGACGCCGCTGATCCCGGCCGCCCCGACGATGTCGCCGCCGGGCACGGTCAGGCCGAACGAGAAGGCCAGGGTGGTGCCGACAGCCCGGTCACCGTCGAAGGCCACCAGCGTGCGCTCGGGCTCGATGACCAGCCGGTCGAACTCGAGCATCTTGGCGGGAGGCACGTTGGAGTTGAAGGCATGGTCGGCAACCTGGCCGAAAGCGGGCAGCTCGGCATCGTCGACTGGGCGGATCGGGTAGCTGACGTCCATGCTCGCTTTCGTACCCCATGACTGCCGGTCGTGCCACCTCTTTATCGCCGGTGTAGTTCGGGTAAGGCTCCTGGGCTCTGGCGGACGGGTCAGGAACCGGTACAGTTTCGCCATCATGGTTTCGAGTTCCGGCCGTCGGCCCTGGTCGACGATGCAGGTCGCCGCGCAGTCGTTCCGCGGCCTCCTCAGGCGGCAGTTCATCACGCGAAACCGCCGGATGGCGTTCGTTCTCGCACTCGCCGTGGTGGGCATCGGCATCGCCGCCGTCCGGGTTTCGGGGTCATGGTTCTCGCCGGGACTGATGATCTTGCCGATCCTGGCCGGCGGCCTGCTGCTCTGGCCGCGTGCGCTGGTAATCCTCTTCGCGATCGTGGCCGCGATGCTCGGCTACGACGTGGCGCTCGACGCGCGGACAGGCTTCGGAATCGTCGCCACGATCGTGATCACGGCCATCTTCGCCTTCTTGCTGGCCCGGACCCGGGCCAAGCTCGGCCTGCTTGGCCTGCGCGGTGACCAGATGCTCGTCGAGTTGCGGGACCGGATCAGGGCGCAGAGCGCGCTGCCCAGCCTGCCGGAAGGCTGGGGCGCTGAGTGGGTACTCAGGCCGGCTGGCGGAGCCTCATTCGGGGGGGACTTCGTCGTCTCGACGTGCGACGGCAAGACGCTCGAGGTCGCCGTCGTCGATGTCTCGGGCAAGGGCATCGACGCCGGGACCAGGGCGCTGCTGCTGTCCGGCGCGTTCGGCGGCCTGCTCGGCTCGGTGCCAGCGTCGGAGTTCCTGTCGGCCTGCAACGCCTACCTGCGCCGGGCTGAGCGTTCCGAGGGATTCGTCACTGCCGTGCACCTCGCGCTCGACCTGACCACGGGCGCTTACGTGATCAGCTCAGCTGGGCATCCGCCCGCCGCCCACTTCGAGGGCGGAAGCGGGCAGTGGCGGCTGACCCAGGCGCGCGGCATCGTCCTCGGCGTCGTGCCTGACCTCCGCGAGGGTGCCGAGCATGGCATGCTGCGGCCGGGGGATGCGCTGATGCTCTACACCGACGGGCTGGTCGAGGTGCCCGGGCGGGACATCGATGTGGGGATCGACCGGCTGCTGGGCGAGGCGGACCGACTCGTCACCGGCGGGTTCACGGGCGGCGCGGCTCGCGTGGTGCAGGCGATGCAGGACAGCGCGGGCGCGACGGACGACTGCGGGCTGGTCCTTATCTGGCGGGCGTGACGTGCTGGCCGCTGCTGAGCCTGGCGACGGCGTGCTCGACCAGCGCGACTAGCACGTCGCGGCTTGACGAGCGCTGCCGGGCGTCGCAGAGCAGCAGAGGGACGTCGTCGGTGAGGTTCAGCGCCGACCGCATCGTCTCCGACGGGTAACGACGCGCATCATCGAAGCAGTTCACCGCGACCACGAACGGCATGCCATTGCGCTCGAAGTAGTCGATCGAGGGAAAGCAGTCGGCGAGCCGCCGGGTATCGGCCATCACGACGGCGCCAAGCGCACCGTAGGCGAGCTCATCCCACATGAACCAGAATCGCTTCTGGCCGGGTGTACCGAACAGGTAGACAACGAGATCATCGCTGATGGAGATGCGGCCGAAGTCCATCGCGACCGTCGTGGTGGTCTTGCGCTCGACGCCCTCGAGCTGGTCGACGAGGGAGCTTGGCTCGCTCATCTCTTCCTCAGTGCGCAGCGGCCGCACCTCGCTCACCGCGCTGACCAGCGTGGTCTTGCCGACGCCGAATCCTCCCGCGACCAGGATCTTGATCGCGACAGGAATGGGCGAGCGGTCGCCGGTCGGATCAGAGTCTGCGTAGGGCATCGGCGACCTCCTTAAGGATTCGCACGTCGTTGAGCCCGGACGCAACGGGCTGATAGATGGTCACTAGGCCGCGTTCCCGCAGGTCGGCGAGGAGTATGCGGACCACGCCAAGCGGAAGATCGAGATCGGCCGCCAGATCGGCGACCGATGCGCGCGAGCGACAGTACCGTAGCAAGCGCATATGTTCAGGTCCAAGCTCAGAGGCGTCCTCAGGCGCAAGTTCAGTACCTGTCCTGCTTCGTATCGCGGATACCAGGGCGACTAGGTCGATGCTCGCGCCACTCGGCCTGGTGCGCCCGGCGGTCAGCGCATAGGGCCTGACCACGCGTTCGCTGCCATCGGCGCCGCCGACGGCTCGCCTGGGATTCGCACGGGTCACGCTTCACCTACGAGCTAACCTGCGCGGGCCGCGGTCGGACTCCGAGATGCTGGCCGACGCGCTTGACCAGCAGGGCCATTTCGTAGGCGATCAGGCCGGCGTCGGCGCCGGCCGTAGCCAGGACAGCCAGGCAGCTTCCCTCTCCTGCCGCGGTCACGAAAAGGTAGGCGGATTCGAGCTCGACGATCGTCTGGAGCGGGCTGCCGCAGCTGAAATGCTGGCCGAATCCTCGGGCCAGGCTCTGAAAGCCCGCCGCCACCGCCGCGAGGTGCTCGGCGTCCTCCCGGCCGAGGTCGGCGGATGCTCCGATCGCCAGGCCGTCCCTGGACAGGATTACTGCCTTGTCGATCTGGGCGACCCTGGTGACGAGGTCGTCCAGCAGCCAGTCCAGATTGCCGCTGGTGTTCATAATGATCCTCCTTCGTCTGGCGAGTCGCCCGAGCGCTCCGGGCCGGGAGTGGTTGAGAGCTCGTCATCGGCCGCGTCGGTCACCGAGCGGCCGCGCTGCCAGCCGAGCTGAAGGGCTGCCATCGTGTTCCTGGCAGCTTCAGGGGAAGGTCCTGCGGACACGTCCGCGGCATCGCCGGGGTCCATAACGTTCTGCTGCCGTAGCTGGGGCGCGAGGTTGGCCTGCCGCACTCGCACCGGCAGCCCGTCGACTTCGGCCCCACCGGCGCTCTCGGCATCGGCATCGGCATCGGCCGGCGCGGCGAAGGCCAGCCCGGTGTCACCTGGCGCGGAGTCGGTTAGTCCGGTGTCGGCCATCGTAACGCCGGCCAGTCCGGTGCCGGCCGTCGCAACGCCGGCCAGTCCGGTGCCGGCCGTCGCAACGCCGGCCAGTCCGGTGCCGGCCGTCGTGATGCCGGGCAGCTCACTGTCGGCCGGAGCGGCACCGGCCAGCTCACCGTCGGCCGGCCCGGCAGCGTCTGGCCCGGGCTCGTTTGACCCGGCGTCGGCCGACTCTGCTCCATCGCCGGCGGGCACGGTGCCGGTCGGCTCGGCGCCCGTCCCGTTGGTGTCGCGCAGGCCGTTGCCGCCCAGGTCAGTGCCGCCCAGGTCAGTGCCGGCCAGGTCAGTGCCGCCCAGGTCGATGCCGGCCAGGTCTGGTGCGGTCGCCGCCTGCCCGCTGCCGGGGGCTGCTGCGCCCGAAATCCCGAGGGCTGTTCCGTTGACACCCCAGCCCGGACGTTCGTTATCCGTCCAGGCGGAGACTGCGTCATCCCACGCGAGACCCGCTTCTCGTGGCTGCCGTGTGGGCAGCTCAGGCGCAGCGACATCGGTGTCGAACGACGCAGCGGCCGGCCAGGGATCCGGTTCTCTGGTCCTCGCCGGCAGTTCAGGCAGCCCGGTCATCCGGTCAGATCCCGAAGGCACCAGGCGCGTCTCGAGGTCGATGACATGCGCTGAGCCCGCCATCGCCCCGGCGCCGGCGGTGAGGGTGCGAGCCGGCTCCGCCGGGGGGCCGGCCAGCTGCGGAACTGGGCGGCCGCCAAGCTCGCGGATTCCGGCGATCGCCGGAATCTCCTCCAGCTCCTCGATATCCACGATCAGGTCGGCGGGTATCAGGACAACGGCCGTGATCCCGCCGTAGGCCGAGCCGCGCAAGGTGACCTTGACATCATGCCGCCTGCCTAGCTGCCCGGCGATGAACAGGCCAAGCTGGTCACTTCCTGACAGGTCGAAGAGCGGCGGATCGGAGAGAGTCTCGTTGATCTGCGCGAGCTGGTGATCGCCCATGCCGAGCCCTCGATCCTCGATCTCGACGACTACGCCGCGAGCCACTTTCTCGCCGTCAACCCGCACGGGCGTAGCCGCCGGGGAGAACGTAGCCGCGTTCTCCACCAGCTCCGCGAGCAGGTGGATGATGTCAGCGACGGCGTGGCCCGCGAGAGCCGCGGTCGTCCGCGAGGTCACCCGGATCCTGGTGTAGTCCTCGACTTCCGCGGCCGCGGCCCGCATGACGTCGACGATGGGGACAGGTTCGCGCCACGTCCTGCCGGACGAGCCGCCCGCCACGATCAGCAGGCCTTCCGCGTGCCTCCGCATCCGGGTGGTCATGTGATCGACCCGGAACAAGTCGGCTAGCTCTTCGGGATCGTGAACCCGCCGCTCCATCGAGTCGAGGAGCTGAAGCTGGCGGGTGAGCAGCGACTGGTTGCGCCTGGCCAGGCTCCTGAAGACGTCATTGACGCCGCGCCGGATCTTGATCTCGTCGACGGCGGCCGAGATGGCAGTCCTGGCGGCCGTATTGAACGCCTCCCTGACCTGCCCGATCTCGTCGTTGCTCGGCGCGAGCCGCGGAACCTCGACGCCCACGTCGATGTCCTCGCCCGCCCGCAGCCGGCTGATGGCTCCTGGCAGCTGCTCGGTGGATAGCTTGACCGCAGACTGCCGCAGATCGCCGAGCTGACGGATCAGGCCCCGGCCGAGGATGATGCCGATGGTGATGGCGGCGACGATCGCGAGCAGCCCGATGCCCGCGATCAGGATCAGGTTGACGAGAAGGCCATGCGCCTGGGTGGTGGCTTGCCGGGCCAGCGTGGCCGTGCCCTTCAGCGTGGCCGCGAGGAATCCGCGCTGGTACGCGGTCTCCGTGGACGTCCATGCCTGCAGCGAAATGGCCTTGGCCGCGGACGGGCCGCCGGCGATGTCGGCCTCCATGCTCGCTAGCTGAGTCACCGCGGCCGGCGGGATGATGGCACTGAAGTAGCCGCGCAGGACGGGATCCAGGTCAGGAAGGGTCTGTGCCCACTCCTCCTGGTGCCGCACCGCAAGCTGGTTGATGAGCATCAGGTCCTCGGGCGGGAACGACCCGGCGATCAGGTCGGCCCTGAGCAGGTCGCTCTCCTCGCCCACGTCCTGTGCCGCCCTGGCCATCGTGAGCAGGTCGGTCGCCTGGACCCCGAGCGGTCCGGTTAGTACCGGCGCGATGGCCTGGTTCAGTACGTTGTCGCCATCGGTCAGCATGGTGCTGTAGGCGCCGGCCGTGTCGATCTTGCTGAGCCCGAGGCTCACCACCGACGTGCGCAGCTCGTTCATCCTGGCCAGGTGGCCCTGCCAGGAGAGGAATGCCTGCCGTTCCTTCGGCACCGGCCCGCTCTTCAGGGCGGCTCGCACAGCGGAACGGAAGTACTTGATGGCAACATCGGTCTTAGCTTCCTGCTTCAGCAGCAGATCGAGGTCGTCATGGCCGGGCCTGGCCAGATACTGGAGCGCGAGGGTCCGTTCCTTGCCGAGCTGGCTCTGGACACTCGCGACCGGCAGCGCCACCAGCTGGCGGATGGCCGCTTCCTGCTTCAGCGTGAGGAGGTTGCCTAGCGTGAGATGGAGCACCTCGGCGTACAGGCCGAGTAGCGCGACGACCGGCACCAGCACGAGCACGATGATTCGCGAGCGGATGGACCGGCGACGCAGCATAGCTAGGTCCTCAGGATCGTGTCAGCGTGGCAGGGCTGACGTTGCTACCCGGGGCTGAGCAGAGATATGTGAGCTTACTCGGCTATTAGCGGTGTTACAGCGGCATCCGCCGCGCCTGCGCCCAGTTTTCGTCATCCCTTCCGCGCTGCCTGCTATGTTCAGTGCTCATCTTGCGGCAAAATGTCAGCTGCCGGACGGGGAGGCTTGGCGATCACGGTGCCATTGCCGCCCCGAGCGGGTAGACCTGCCTGCAGCGGGCGCCGGATACCGGCTCACTGACATGAGCGTGCCGCGCCGTGGCTACGATTGGGGCGCTGGCTTGCCACCTACCCGTGGCCTTCAGAGCCCGGCATTCGCATGGTTCAGCCTTCGGAGAATGGGACGTAGATGACATCACCCCGCGGCTCCTCGGCCGTAGGACGGTCGGCTGGCGGCGATGACGGCAGGACCGTATCGGTATCCATCGGCGCGGACCACGCCGATGTCCTGACCGCGGAGGCGCCGCCTCCGGCGGCGAGCCAGCCTGGCCTGGCCGAGGGCGAGTCGCCGAGCTACGAGGCCGGCCCGGGCTGGGCTCGCTGGCTGCCGCCAGCCGTAGCGCTGCTCATCTCGCTGTGGGGCATCAGCACGCCGTCGTACTGGCGAGACGAGGCGGCGACGATCGCCGCGATCCGCCGGCCGCTCGGCGACCTGATCAGGATGCTCGGCAACGTCGACGCCGTGCACGGCGCGTACTACCTGATGATGTGGCCGCTCGAGCATGTGCTCGGGTCAGGTGCCCTCGTGCTCAGGCTGCCGTCGGCGGTCGCGGTCGCCGTGGGGGCCGCTGTAGTCGCCGCCACCGGCCGGCGCCTGATCTCGCCCTGGGCCGGGCTGGGCGGGGGGCTGCTGTACGCGGTGCTGCCCGTGACGAGCCGGTACGGCCAGGAGGCTCGCTCGTACGCGATGGTGATGACCGTCGCCGCGATCGCGAGTTACCTGCTGGTCCGCGTGCTCCAGGCGGAGCCGGCCAGACGCCGTCGCTGGCTGATCGGCTACGGGGCGAGCATCGCGGCTCTCGGAATCCTGAACATCTTCGGCCTGCTGCTCGTCCCGGCACACGCTGTCACGATCGCCGTCGCCTGCCGCCGCGGCCTGCGCGATCCCGCCGTCAGGCGGCTGGCCATCGGCTGGCTGGCGGCGGCCGTGGCCGGGATGGGCGTGGCCAGCCCGCTGCTCGTCTTCGGCTGGCTCCAGCGCGGCCAGATCGCCTGGCTGGGGGTCAACACCTCCTCGTCCGGGCTCAACACGCTGTTCTCGCTGAGCGGCTCGTTCCTGGTCACCACTGCTGTCATCGCCGTGATCGCGGTGGCGCTCGTGCTCAGCACCGAGACGAGCAGGGAACGGCGCCGGGCGGCGTGGCCATGGCGGCTCGCCGAGCTCAGCCTGCCCTGGCTGATCGTGCCGCCGCTCGTCCTGCTGGTGGTATCGATGGTGCAGCCGGTCTACACCTCGCGCTACATCCTGATCTGCATACCTGCGCTCGCGCTGATCGGCGGGGCGGCCGTCGCCTTCTACGGGCGGCTCGCGGGAGCCATCGCCCTGGCCGTGATTCTCATCGCCGGAGCGACCGCTCAGCTGGGCCAGCGCACGACCGCCGGGCATTACGACGACATCATGGCCCTCGACCAGATCGTGGCCGCGAACGCGCGCCCCGGCGACTACGTCCTGTATACCAACCCCAATGCCGAGAGCTTCGGGGCGGCCTACTCCTACGGGCTCGGCAAGCTGCCCAACATCGCGCTGAAGCAGGGCCCGATCCCGTCGGGCACCCTGGCCGGCACGAACGCGTCCCTCGCTGAGATCAGGTCACGGCTGGCGCACGCCAAGCGGGTCTGGGTAGTGGAGATCAACAGCCTCAGCTCGGATCCGCTGCTGCTGAGCCTGAGCGGCCTGCCGATCTCGGCCACGCCGATAATGGACTACCTGCCGTTGCAGTTCCACAGTTACTGGCACGAGCGCGGCGACTACCTGATCCTTTTCACCCGCACCTGACCCGCGGCGCACGTCGTGACCCCCGGGGCACACGTCACCCCCCGCACGTCCAGGCGGGACCAGCGCCCGGCCGGACATGGCGCAGCGCAGGGGGCTGCGCCGCGCTGGCTGCGCTGGCGCCGATCAGGGGCGTGCGGTGCCGCTGATCTGGTCGAGCAGAGCCCGGACCTCGGCCTCGGGGTAACGGCGGTGACCGCCCAGTGTCCGAACCGAGGTGAGCTTTCCGTCCTTCGCCCACCGCGTGACGGTCTTCGGGTCGACCCGGAACATGGCGGCGACCTCGGCCGGCGTCAGCAACCGAGTGAACTCGGGTGCCTGTCGACTAGTGCTCATATTGACGATTCCTCCCCACGATCGCTCACGGACTAGGCAAGATCCAGCGAACGATCATAATCGTGATTATTAAAGCATAAACAGGGCACCGTTGAGAAGACGTTATGCTTACGTGTCGTTTTCAAGTACCTGAAGAGATGACACGTCCGGCAGCTACGCCGGGTTCAGTGCCGCAGTCTCAGTGCTGCCCCGAGGTTCGGCCGGATCGGCATGGCCGGCGCCCGACTCGGTCACTGAGCCTGGAATGGCTGCCTCGGGCTGGTGCGCCGGCGGCACCGCCAGCTCGCACCAGACGACCTTGCCCGTTCCGGTCCGCCTGGTCCCCCAGCGCTGCGCGACCTGGCTCACGACCTGCAGGCCCCGGCCGCGCTCGTCGCCCTCGTCGGCCTGACGCAGCCTGGGCGCGGCCGCCGAGTCGTCCAGGACCTCGCAGAACAGCCCGCTCTCGAGGACGAGGCGAAGGCTGATCTTGCTCTGGGCGTAGCGAACGGCATTGGTCACCAGCTCGGAGACGACCAGCTCCGCCGCCGGGATCAGCTCGGCCAGGCCCCATTGGCGCAGCGGACGCCGGATAAGGGATCGGGCGCGCCGCGCGGCGGTCAGCTTCGGCGTGAGGTTCCACGAGACGTGCCGGTCCGACCCGATCCGGCGCAGCCTGGCGATCAGGATCGCGATGTCATCACGCTGATGGTCGTCGTAGACGCCGGCCAGGGTTCGCCGGCACAGGTCGTCGAGCGGCTCGGCGGACGATCCCGGGCCGAAAATCTCCTTCAGCCCGGCAAGGCCCTGGTCGATGTCCTCGGTGCGCTTCTCGACCAGGCCGTCGGTGTACATCACCAGCAGGCTGCCGTCCTCGATCTGGAGCGTCCGGCTGCCGATCGGGCTGGCGCCGATGCCGAGCGGCGGCGCGGGGGAGACGTCGAGGAACTCGCTGTTCCCGTCCGGGCGGACGAGCAGCGGCGGCAGATGCCCGGCCGACGCTACCTCGCAGGTTCCGTCGACGGCGTCATAGATGGCGTAGACACAGGTCGCGAAGTGCGGCTCGAGCTCACCGAGTTCATGCATCAGGTCATCGAGCCGCTGCAATGTCTCCGCGGGCGGCAGCTCGAGCATGGTCAGCGTCTTGATCGCGGTGCGGAGCCTGCCCATCGTCACTGCCGCGCGCACGCCGTGGCCGGCGACGTCGCCGACCACGAGCGCCACCCGCCCGCCGGGGAGGGCGATCGACTCGTACCAGTCGCCGCCGACCTCGATCAGCTTGCTGCCCGGCAGGTACCTGTGGCGCACCTCGACCGAGGCAGGATGGGACAGGCCCGTGGGGAGCATGCTGCGCTGCAGGGTAAGCGCGGTCGCGCGTTCCCGGCTGTAACGGCGGGCGCTGTCCATGAACAACGCGGACCGGCCGGCGAACTCCATGCCGATCTCGGCGTCGTAAGCGTCGAAGCGATGGAACCCGATGTTCCTGGTGCAGACGAAGAACCCGAGCAGCGCGTCCCCGGCTAGCAGAGGCAGCAGCAGCATCGAGCGCCCCGCGATCAGTCGTGACACCGGCGTGCGGACCCATATCTGGGCCAGGTCGGCGGCAGCCTCATCGCTCATGATCACGCTGACCGGCTGCCGGCTCTTCAGGCAGCGCGTGTAGGGCGTCCCGGCCGGGTACCGCAGTATCTCGCCGACGGGGAAGGCCGCGTCCCAGCCGGCGTCACTGTCGTCATAGGCCACCGCGAGCCGCCGGACCAGGTTCGTGCCGTCGCTGGCCATGTCGGGATGCTCCGCGTCGCCCATGACGCTCTCGAGCATCAGCAAGCCCGCCGAATTGCAGAAGTGCGGAACGAGGATATTGACCAGCTCGGGCGCCATCTGCTCGATGTCCAGTGCTCCGCCTATGCGCTTGACGGCGCCGTCGAGCAGGGCGTGCCGCATCAGAGCCGGATCGATGAACCGCTCGGCGACCGGAGGCGGGATGCGCATGATCACCTGGGCGAGCAGATCCGGATCGTTCGAGCGAATCGGCTCGACGGTCACGACTGCGTCGACCACCGACCTGCTTGCCGTGCGGACGGACAGGACCGTCGTGATCACCCGGTCCGATCGGATCGCGTCGATCAGGCCGCCGAGCGCCTCGGCGGGGTCGCCTGGGCCGGTGATCAGCGTGCGGAGGTCGATTCCCAGCAGCTTTCCCGGCTTGTCAGCGAGGATGTCGCCAGCGCCGCGGTCGTGCTGGAGAATCCGGCCGGCCCGGTCGATGCCCAGGGTCAGTGTCTGCGCGGAGGTGCTGGAAAGGACGGCGGACACCTCGGCTGCCATTGCCGATGCCACCTCGTCCTGGCCTCCTCGCTGCGCATGCACTGTACGAACCAGTATGAAACATCGCGCCGCGAAATGAGCATGAAAGGCTGATCGCCGGGGGCCGGCCGCAGGAAACCCGCTCGGGCACCCGGAGCGCGGCCGCGCGGGAGGGGCCGGGCGGCCTGGTCAGCCCGAGGCGTCCCTGGCTGGCTCACCGTGCCCGGCGTTGCCGCGCCCGCGTCCCCAGTACGCCTTAGGAGACATCTGGTCCTGGCGCAGCCCGCGGGCAGCCAGGATCTCGCGCAGCTTCAAGACGACGGATGCCTCACCGAACAGGTACGCGTGGCCCTCGCCGGCCCGTAGCTCGATCTCGGCAGCCTCGGCAGCGAGCAGCGCCGGGTCGCCGGCCTGCCCGCCTAGCCGGTGCAGCCAGCTCAGCCGGGTTCTGGCCGGAGCGAGCAGTTCCTGCTCGTCGTCGGGACCGGGTACCTCGATGACGAGCGTGGCGTCGGCGTCTCCCGGCAGCGATTCGGTCATCGCGAGAATCGCCGGCATCGCCGACTCGTCGCCCATGAACAGGTGCCAGCCCGCCTCCGGCGACGTGGTGATCTTCCCGCGCGGGCCGATTCCCTCGATCGTGTCGCCCGGGCGGGCCGCCCGTACCCAGCGCTCGCCAGGGCCATCGCCGTGCAGGACCACGTTGAGCGTCAGCGTCAGCGTCGCGCGGTCCACGGAGCGGATGGTGTAGCGCCGCCGCACCGGCCTGGGCCCTTCGGCTGCGACCAGGAGCATGACGTCCTGACCGGGGTCGTAGCGGAACCCGGCAAGCTCGGGCGCGGTCAGCAGGATCCGCTGAACGCTCGGCGATATCAGCGCGGACCCGACGACCTCGAAGGACAGCCGCCTGGCGGCGGCCAGCGGCCCAGTCAGGTCCGCGAACGGGTCATCGAGTTGCGTGCGGACCGATTGCGGCAGGGCGTCGCTCACGCGTGCGGACCATCCTTCCTGCGGGCACCTTGGCCGGCCGATGCGATGGATCTACAGTAGGCGAGCGCTCCGCTGGCCCACCGCACGGGAGTCCGCCGCGCGCTCCGTTGCGCAAAATGATCTTTCCCGACCCGTCCAGGCGACACGGCGCAGAGCAGCGGCATCTCATCCATTTCGATTACTCTATGTAGCTGTCTCTGTCACGAACAATCGGTGCGTACTATTCGCGGTCGTGGTCCCGATGACCGCCCCGTTCCGGGCCGCCCTTCTGCCGTTTTAGCAGGATAGAGGACATGCTCGGGTCCGATTGATCACACCGGACAGAGAAAATCAGCCGAGAATCGTCAGAGCGTTTGGCTACTGACAGCCAGAGAGTGGTAACGTCACGTAGCGAACTGGCAGGGCGGGAATAACTAAGCGCTACCTTTGCCAGCCCAAGATCTTCGCCGCAGACCGGTCGGCTTGACCGCCCAAGCAACCGGAATGCAGCAGCGGCAGACCCACAGGAAGGAACTACACGATGCGCAAGCGCTTTACCCGGGCGTTCTATGCGGTATCGGCGGCGGCCGTGGTGGCATCTAGCCTCAGCCTGAGCGTCGGCACGGCGAGCGCTGTCACTCACGTCAAGAAGGACACGGTTGCCTGCGGCTCCATCTGCGTCAGCCTGTTCAACGCCCAGCTCGGCTCGGCCACGACCCTGAACGCCTACGTCCCCGGTGACACCGGGGCCGGCGGCAGGGTCGGGCAGAAGGTCAACATGCATCTCGCCGGTAACTTCCGGCCGAATGGCGACTTCGAGCCGTCGATCTCCGGGTTCGTGTTCCAGTACTGCGGATTCCTGGCGAATGACTTCTTCTCGCCGACATCGTACGTCTGCACGCACTACCCGTTCTTCGACGTGTTCGAGCTCAACTGGGCGCCGTTCGGCAACGAGTCGGCCCTGTGCGCTGGTGTGGCGAAGGGTGGCGTGGCCGGAGAGAGCGTCACGCTGCAGGACTGCGGCATGAGCGCCAACACGGTGTGGATTCTCGACCGCAACAACGCCACGCTCGGCACCGACTGCCGCATCGCCACCACGCCGCCTGTCGGCCCTGGCAATGACCCGTCGGTCAACTACTGCCCATGGATCAACGGCGGCGACACGAAGTTCAGCCAGCCGCTGGTCATGACGCTCAACTCCGGCACGCAGAAGCCGACCAACCAGGTCATGCTGCAGCCGGAGAGCCACGTTGGTGGCGAGGTCAGGACTAACCAGCTGTTCGCCTTCTACTTCGGTCCGGTCTAAAGACCTGAGGTAGGAAGCTGGTCGACGGCAGCCCCTCCCGGGCCCTGGCTCGGGAGGGGCTGTCGCGTTGTTGCCGCCACTCTGCGCGCCGCACCCTCTGCGCCGCCCGGTGCGCCGCCCCCGCGCGGCGTCGAGTTCATGATCGTGGTGGCTTTTCGTGCTATCACGCGGTCTACCCACCACGATCATGGAATGAGGTGGTGGGTTGCCGGGGCGGGACATGGGCAGGATCGATGTCATGTCATGGAAGCCGTTTCTCGCCACCGGAGCAGCGACCACGGCCGCGGCCGTCATCGGAGGTATCGGGACCGACCCGGCCAGCTCGTGGTACCAGGGGCTGGATCTGCCGGACTGGCAGCCGCCCGGTGAGGTCATCGGCCCGGTGTGGACGGTCCTCTACGCGTCGATAGCGGGGGCTACCGGGCTGGCTGCCGACCGGGCAGGGCCCGGCAGGCGAACCCGGCTGGCGGCGATCCTCGGCCTCAATCTCGGCCTGAACGCTGCCTGGCCATGGGTGTTCTTCCGCGCGCACCGGCCCGAGCTCGGCGTCGCCGTCATCGCCTGTCTCGAGGCGACGACCGTGGCGCTGGTCAGGGAAGTCGGCAGGACGGACCGGAGGGCGGCCGCTGCGCTGCTGCCGTATGTCGGCTGGAACCTGTTCGCGATGACGCTGAACGCGGCGGTCACGGCGCGAAACCACGGCTAGCGCTGAAGCTGATGCGCCGACGGCGGTTCAGCGGCGGCCGGGCAACCTGAACGCACCGGCGGCAAAGCCCGTGGCGATGTAGATGACCGTGACGACGAACCAGATGATGATGAGGAAGCCCCTGTCACCCTGGTACGCGGCCATCCTGTAGGCGAACATCGTGAGCGGGACTCCGGCGCCGACAGCACCGATCGCCACACCGGCCAGAACGGAGCGGCGCTTGGCGAGCACGGCTGGGTCGGGTGGAGCAGGTCGCGCCTTAGGCTGCGGCACGCTCGCGAGGTGAGCGTCAACCCGTGCCCTTATTTCGTCGTCGATCTTCCTCATGAAGGACTCGACGACCGCGTCGCCGTACTCCGGCCCGAGTTCTCTGTGCACCTCGGCTGCGGCGCGGATCTCCTCCGATGACAGCGGCGGGTGGTCATGGCCGGACAATAGCTGACGCGCGCACCGATCGGTTTGTGCCACGCTCTAGGGCACCGGGCATTCCAGGTGCGCAGGTCGTTGTGAGGAAGGTGCCTCGGTTATGGCGGCGCCACCGTTCCCCGCCTGGCAGAGGGAATTGGCAATAGCAGCGGCTTCACCCTCGTGGTTCATCCGGGGACGCTCGACGTCACCGTCAACGCGACCGTGTTCCGGGCAACGCCTAGCAGAGTTCAGCGCCGTGTGCGGGCAGGTTCCGGTCACTTGCAGGACGGAAGGAAGTTCACGGTCACGGTCCTGCCCGCCAGGACCGTGACCGGCCGGTCTGGCAGGTACGCCTGCGGCGCGCTGATCATGTAGGCGCCTGGTACGAGTCTCAGCCGGTACGGAGTCGATGGTGACCTGGTCAGGACGACCCGCCTGGATGCCACGACGCGCCCGTTCTGGCGTGCGTATACCGTCACCGACGCCTGACCAGGCCGCGCGACTCCGACACACGGTGCCGCCATGCCGGAGACTGTCCCGAAGCTGCCCGGGGACTGGCTGCAAGCCACCGGTCCGACGAGAACTCCCAGCGCCAGCGCTGATGCGATCCACGCACGGTTCCTGCCGGGCAGAGCTTGACGTTCAGCCCTGGTGAGGTGGCTGCCCGGCGGATCGCCGTCGTCGAGTCGCCAGCAGGGGTGCTCGGATT
>Ga0307373_10004402_pt1 | contig 23718 bp, 13 predicted proteins | sample OX2MG_FD_202534 | JGI IMG/M metagenome (GOLD analysis project Ga0307373, IMG submission 202534) | Soil microbial communities from Risofladan, Vaasa, Finland - OX-2 | ecosystem: Environmental > Terrestrial > Soil > Coastal area > Acid sulfate soil | place: Finland: Risofladan, Vaasa | collected... | reverse complement strand
ATGGCCCACCTCATGAGGCTGGCCAGGAACGGCGGCAGATCCAGCAGCCGGTAGGAACCGTCTTTCGGCGGGGACTTGAGCACGACGCCGCCCAGCTCCCGCAGTTGCCAGTCCACTGCATACGTCGCGATGCCGTCCTCGGGCAGCTGCAGAGGGGAATCCTTGCCTTTCCAGCCCTCGACGGCGAGGAGCTCGCCCCAGCGGACGCCGGTCCAGGCGGCGAAGACGTTCATGACGAAGTCGATGTCGCGGCCGGTCAGCAGGGCGCACCGCTCGGCCAGGCAGATGGCCTGCAGGGGGGTGATCACGTTGGCGGTCGTCCCCTGCGCGGCATGGGCAGGCCGACGACCCTTGGCCTGGACCCGCCCGCGGCGGCCCTTCCGCCGTTCCGCGGGATTGCGCTCGATCTTCCCGGCGTGGACGGCATCGCCGAGGATGGTGATGAGCAGCGAGCGCGCCCCGAAGGCAACCGACCGGGCGAAGGGACGACCTCGGGCGCTGATCTTCTTGGGTATCCCCCGATCCCAGGCTTCGATCTCCTCGAATGTCAGCGAGCCGAGCTGGCGCCCCTGGAACTGGGGCAGGATGTGCGCCTCGGTGAAGTACTTGTACTTGCCCCGGGTGGTCGGCTCGATGTCGTCGATCATCTCGACCCAGATGTCGATCCACTCTTCGAGCATCATCTTCGGCCCGGACCGGTCCTGCCAGGTGCCTTCCAGTTGCTCGCTGATCTGCGCGACGGCGTCCGCGTGAGCTTCCTCGGGATCCTCGTAGAACGAGGTCCGGTACTTCTGGTCCTCGAAGCGCCAGACGTAACGGCTGCCCTGGCGCCGTTTCTCGGCCCACGGCTTCGGCCGGCGCTTAATGGCCATCAGATGCTCCTCGCCGGGCCGGGCTGGCCTGCCGTCCGCGGGGCAGGTGCGCCCGCCATGGGTCGGAGTCTTCAGTGCAGCTCGGGCGGCCTGAGGATGGGCGTCGGCCGCGCGGTGGCGCTGGCCGCCGAGTGACTCGTATGGCCTGGGCCCGCTGGGCCTGGGGCTGCGGGGTGCAGGCCTCGCCTTCAGCGATCACGCGCAAGTCGGCCAGGGTGAAGGTGATCCGCCTGCCGTTCAGGTGGAACGGGACCTGCTTGCGGTACGCCCGTGTCCTGAGCGCGCATTCGGTTATCCCGGTCAGCCCCAGGTCACCCAGGACCTCGGCGGCGGCTGCGGGCGAGAACACAGGCGGAAGATCAGCGGCCTGGCCGGGGTGGCGTGCGTCGGCTAACTCATGATTAGAGTGGAGGTCTGTCACATTAGCTAATATAACAGTTTGATGTGACAAACAGAACCGAATAAGCGCTAGGGTGCGGATGAGGTGGTAGCGGCTACTGACCTGCTTCGAGTTCGCGATCCGCGGACGGTCGTTGCGCTCGCGGCGGCTGGACGGGTTGCGGTGGCAGGCCTGGACCATCTTGCAGTGAGCTGATCTTGTCCTGATCTGCCTCGCTCACCAGTTTCCGCGGCGCGGCCATCCGATCCAGCTCCTCGTCGACCTGCCGGACGCGCTCTCGGGCCGCGGCCAGCTCGCTGGCTTGCGGGAAGGCTTTCCCGAGCCCGGCAGCCGCGTGCCCGATTTCCCGCCGGGCGTGGTCAGCGTCAGTGATCGTGGTGGCTTGCGTTCCTCGAGCCGACGGAGCCTGTTCTCCAGCCGGGTCACCAGCGCGGCCGGGTCGGCGTCGGCCAGCTCGCCCGCGGGGATCACGACGCTGGTCCCTGGCGCACCGCGCAGCTCCATGGTGGCTACTTTTCCGTTCAGCGTCCGCTCCACCCGCGCGCCTAGCGGGAAGCCGGCCAGCTCGCCTGGCTGCAGGGCAGCCTCGCGGCGGGCGCCGAGCGCGTCGAATTCCCGGCCCAGGACGGCCGTCAGGTGGCGCCCGGCATCAGCGCGCTTGGAGTGCCGCCGGTCCTCGATGACCATGGTGAACTTGTCGCCGCGCGTGTCCTGCCTCCGGGCGATGGCCGCGTCGATCTCTGAGCCGGCCCGGCCCAGGGCGGCGATGCGTTCTTCCTGGCGGGTGATCGTGTGCCGCAGCGCGTCCTGGTTGCGGGCGTGCGCCCGGGCGGCGCGCTGCAGCCGGGCAAGCGCGCCGTCGGCGTCGGCCTTGTCCATGAGCAGCGGGTTGCCGGTGGCCAGGGCCTTAGCCTCGCTGAACGACAGCACCGTGTCGCCGACATCGGCGATCTCGCGGGCGTCCAGGGACGGGGACATGACCTCGTGGATGAACCGGGCCTTGCGCTCCAGGGTCTGCCACATGTACCCGTCGAAGCTCCGGGCGGTGACCCACCGGATGACCTGGACCTGGTCGTTGAGGTTGCCCTGGCGGATGATCCGACCGTCGCGCTGGCTGACGTCGGCAGGCCGCCACGGCGCGTCCAGGTGGTGCAGCGCCACCGCGCGGTCTTGGACGTTGGTGCCCACGCCCATCTTCTCGGTCGACCCGACCAGGACCGCGACGTGCCCGGACCGGCACGCGGCGAACAGGCGGGCCAGCTCGCTGTCGGACTTCGCTTCATGGACGAAACGGATCGCTTCGCGCAGGAGCCCGTTCCCGGTGAGGCGGTCGCGCAACTCGTCGTAGGCGTTCCAGTTCTCGCCCGGCGTGCCGAGATCGCAGAAGACCAGCTGCAGAGACCCGCGGACCGGGTACGGGGTGCCGTCCGGCGCCCGGTATTCGTCGTCGCGGTGCTCCCGCCAGATGGCCGCGATCCGGCCGGCGGCCGCGGCGACCTTCCCCGGCGTTTTCTGGGGCAGGCCGACCAGACGGAGGTCGAGGGCGGCGCGGGGGCCGTCGCCGGAGACCTTGAGCATGTTGTCCTCGTCGGCGCGGACGGCGCGGCTGCGGATTCGCTCGGAGCGCTGGCCGAGGTCGGCGACGTACTCGATCAAGCCGGCGGAGGGCTCGACGGCGATCATCTCCGGTGCCCGCTGGCCGTCGGCGGGCCTGGCGACGAGGGCAGGGACGGGGAGGCTGAGCTGGGCGGCGGTCTTGACGTCGGCGAAGACGTGCCACATGCGGAGCATCTCCGGGACGTTGCGGAACCGGGCGAAGCGGCTCTTGACCCGGAAGCTGTCGCCACCCTCGGGGGCGAGCTCGACCTGGGTGACGACCTGCCCGAACGTCGCGGCCCAGGTGTCGAACACCGAGATCCCCGCGTCCTCGAGAAGGTCGGGGCGCAGGTACCGCTGCATGACGTAGGCCTCGGTGACCGAGTTGGCGATCGGGGTGGCGGTGGCGAACGTGGCGACCCGCCGGCCGTTGCGTCGGCGCAGGTAGTCCAGCTTCATGTCCAGGTCCGACGCGCGCAGGGACCCGTCGATGGCGGCGTCGGCGATGTTGGAGGGGGTGCGCAGGTTCTTGTACCCGTGGGCCTCGTCCACGCACAGGTAGTCGATGCCGGTGGCCTCGAACGTGACGCCGGGGTCCTTCGCGGAGTCGAGGCGGCCCTTGAGGCGTTCATCGGCGCGCAGCAGCGCGCCCTCCAGCCGCTTGACCGTCAGCCCGGCGCCGCCCTGGGCGGCCTGCAGCCAGGTGCGCATGAGGGCCAGCTCGCGGTCCATGTAGGCGGCCTGCTCGGCGGGGCTGAGCGGGATCCGCTCGAACGCGGACCGCGACATGATGATGCCGTCCCAGTCGCCGCTCGCGCACCGGGCGGTGAACCGGCGGCGCCGGTTGCCCTGCAGGTCCTCCCGGTGGGCGACGAGGACCTTGGCGCGGGGGTAGAGCTGGAGCCACTCGCGGGCGAACTGCTCCAGCATGTGGTTGGGGATGATGACCGCGGGCTTGCGGACCAGGCCCAGGCGGCGCAGCTCAGTAACGCCCATGATCATCTCGGCGGTCTTCCCGGCGCCGACCTCGTGGAACAGGCCGGCCGCGGGCTCATTGATCATCCGGGCCACGGCCGCGACCTGGTGGCGGCGGGGCCGGAACGTGACGGCCAGGCCGGGCAGAGACAGCTGCGCGTCGTCATAGCTGCGCAGCACCAGGCTGTTGAACTTCTCGTTGTAGGCCGCCGCGAGCCCGGCGGCTCGGGCCGGGTCCTCCCAGGCCCACTCGGCGAACCGCTCGCCCAGCTCGGCGGCCTTCTCCTGCGCGGCCAGCGTGGCATCCAGGTTCAGGACGCTGCGGTCCCCGTCCGGGGACCTGACCTGGTCGCGGACCTCAATCCTGCGCTGCTCCAGCACGGCCTGGGCCAGCTGAGGTGCGGGGTAGCGGGCGGTGCCCCAGGTCGAGGTGGCCAGCACGGTGTGGTCGCGGCCGCGGACGGCCCAGACCTGGCCGCCGGGATGCTCGACCTGGACGCGGGGGTCGTCGAGGATCTCGCGCAGGAACGCCCGGACGTGCGCGGCGTCGATCCAGGCCGCGCCGAGACGGGCGTCGATCTCGCCGGGGGACAAGTCGGCCGGGATGACCTGGCGCAGCGCGACGGCGTTCACCGCGAACCGCGGGTCGTCCTCGGCTGCGGCCTGCGCGGCGCGCAGCCGGGCGCGGACGTTGCCCGACAGGTACTCCGCGGCGGGCAGCAGCCGCCCGGTCTGCGGGTCGGTGAATACCAGCGTGCCCAGGTCGCGTAGCGCCTCGTCCGGGCCGGCGCCCAGCAGCCGGGCGATCTCCTCCAGCCGGACCTCGCCGTAAGCGTCCAGGCAGATCGCCAGCGCATCCGCCGGGATGTCGGCGCCCAGCCGCGGGGTCCGGGGGGCGATGACCCGCTGGGTGAAGATCGCGGCCTTCGCTACGCGCTGGCCGACCGGGTCGAACTCCTCCAGAGCGTAGACCAGGGGCGCGAGCGGGTCGTCGCGGAACCCGCCCTGGGCCGGGCGGACGCGGGCCATCTTCTCCTGGCCGGTCGCTGGATCGGTACGTCCGGTACGGCGCAGGGCGAAGCGGTTCAGCGGGCCGTGCGCGCGGACGTAGCTGTCGTAACGGCGGGCGAGCTCGCCGCGCAGCCGCCTGGTTCCGGGGGTGTCTTCCGCAGTAATAGCCTCGGCGTCCAGCAGCGCGGCGGCGGTGTCGCGCAGGCCCAGCAGGGCGCGCAGTTCGGCGGCCTGGGTCCGCGGGACAGCTACCGGTTCCGCGCGGCCGCCGGCGACCTTGGTGAACGTGCCGTCCGGGTGCGCTTCCAGGTGGCCCTCTGCCTGGTTCGATGCCGGTGCGGGCGGCGGCTGCGGGCCGGCCGGGGCCGGCGACCAGGTCAGGCCGCGGGCGCGGGCGCTGGCGACGACCGAGTCCAGCGCCGCGCCCAGCGCGTCGGTAAGGGGGATGCCGGGGGCGGCGGTGACGGCCAGGTCATCGGCGCTGTAGGCGCCGTGCACCGCGCCCATCTCGCCCAGCACCATCGCCGGGCGGTCGGCGAAGTACTCGCTGACCAGAACCTCCCGGCCGTCCAGGGACACCGGGCGGGCCTGCTCCCACCGGGTGCTGTCCGGCCGGCGGCCGGGCTCGCGGCGGCGCAGGATCAGCAGGTCTGTCACCACGCTGGTGCCCGCCGCCCGCTGGTGCGCCCCGCCCGGCAGCCGGATCGCGCCGGCCAGGTCGGCGAGCGCGGCGATCTCCCGCCGCGCGGCCGGGTTCCGGGCGTCCATCGTGTACCGGGAGGTAAGGACGGCGACCAGGCCGCCGGGCCGGGCCAGGTGCAGGCTCTTGATGATGAAGTGGTTGTGGATCGAGTGGCCGCCGGCATTGTGCACCCGGTCGTGGAGGACGGCCTGGCCGAACGGGACGTTGCCGATGACCAGGTCATACGAGCCGTCCTGGTCGCGGGTCCCGGCGAACGACCCGCCCAGGACCTGTGCCTGCGGGTACAGGGCGGCCGCGATGGCGGCGGTGACCGGGTCCAGTTCCACGCCGGTCAGCCGGGCGCCGGGCGGGGCGAAGCCGAGGAAGTTGCCGCTGCCCGGCTCCAGGACCCGGCCGCCGGTGAAGCCGAGGGCCTGCACGGCCGCCCAGACGGCCTGCACGATCCCGGCGTCGGTGTAGTGCGCGTTCAGGGTGTTGCGGGAGGCGGCGGCCAGTTCCTCGGGCGATAACAGCTGCGCCAGCTGCTCGCGTGCCCAGGCGTGCCTGCGGTGCTGCGGGTCGAAGACCTCCGGGACCGCGCCCCAGCCCGACCAGCGGGCCAGCACCCGCTGCTCCCAGGGCGTCGCCGCGCGGGCGTCGGCCTGGATCGTCCGGAGCGTGGCCAGGGCGGCCAGGTTCGCGTGAACCCGGGACACCGCCCCCGACGGGGCCAGGTCGGCCTGGCCCGACGGGCGGAACTGCGCCGCTACTCCGGCGGAGAGTCCTCCTGGTAAAGCAGTTCCAAGCCCCAGGGCTCGTCCGGGTCCGGGGACTCCGATTCCTCGTCGTCCGCTCTCGGCTCCGGGTCCGGCAGGACGTCCTCGGCCAGCACGATCTGCTCCGCCCGGTGCCGCGCCTCGCCCAGCCGGCCCGCCTTCTCCAGGTAGCCCTCGCCCCGCTGGTCGTCCCCGGCCAGCTCGGTCGCGAGGCGGCCGATCCTCTGCTCCGCCCTCATCCCCAAACCCGAGAAGAAGCTGTCCGGATCCGCGATCGCCGCGTACCGGGCCGGCAGCCACCGGGCCCAGTGCTCCTGCGCCATCTGCCCGTACTGATCCATCGGCTGCTCCTGGAGGGTCCTCGAACCAGGGCAGCACCGCCTGGCTATCGTCAGTGCCGGCCGCTGCGTCCCGCCTGCGAAGCGTAGCCGGGCGGCGGGTCCGGCGCGGCGCCGTCCGGGCCGCCGCCCGGCGGGTCAGCGAGTCCTGGAAGAGCCGCTGATCGCTGGCCCACCACTCCTCGCCGAACAACGGCTCGCCCACGCCACCCTTCGGAGGTCGCCGGGTCACGGGACGGCCGCCTGCGTGCGCGCGTGGCCGAGGCATCCGGACCTGGCATCGGGACGTGTTCGTCCGCCAGGCTGCTCCAGGACCCGCGCCCGCGGACCCGTATCGCACCTGCGGAGCTCGCCTCTGGTCACGAAACAGCAAGTTACTAGGTATTTGTCTCAGATGGCGACCCGTTTATGCTGAGCTCATGTGGTCGACGCCAAGACGGCGACGACAGGACGCTCCAGGCGGGCCGGGAGGGCAGAGCGACTCCGCGTGCCTGACCGCCCGGACTTGGCGGGCCTGGCCGGGGAGATGCGACACTGAGACCAGCCGAACGCGGAGGTGGTCCCGATGAGCACGAGTGCCGAGCACCCGGAGCATGCACAGGCTGCTGCCGACCTGACGCCGCTGGAGGAACTGATCCGTCAGACCCCCGGCGCGCACCCGATCCGCTCGGTGGACGAGCTGCGCTGCGACGCCTTCGGCAGCGACGAGGAACTGGACGAGTTCCTCGCCTTCGTCACCGAGTCACGCCACCCGGACCTTGCCTGAGCCACCAGCCCGTGCGGTCGTCTTAGACACCGACGTGGCGTCACACTCCTTCCGGGGACGGCTCGCGCCGGTCCTGGCTGGACGGCAGCCCTTGCCGACCTTCGTGACCATCGGCGAGCTGACCCAGTGGACCAAGCTGCGGAACTGGGGGCCTGGCAACGGCGCGGCGCTCGAAAGCTGCCTGTCCGACAAGCCGGTCATCTCCGCGGCCCGGAGCATCGCCGTGATCTGGGGCGAACTGTCTGCCGCCGCGGCGCAGCGGGGCCTGCCCGGCCCGGTCACGGCTGTCCGGCGGGCAGCGCGCGCGACTTGATGCGCGCTGGCATTCATTTAGTATTCATTTAGGAAAACGCGATACACCGGAACGACGTGAAGCGCCGATGCTGGCAAGCTCTTCGCCAGCCACGTCGTGCCGCCGCCGTGATAGAGCTGAACTTGCGGAGAGTTGGCCGGATAAATCTCCAAGAGAACAGGGGAACCGTAGCGTCCGCCGGTCCGGAGTGCCAGTTCCCACCTCTCAGAGAGATGAACCCATTGCCGGGCCATCGGCCGGAGGCCCTGACGCTGCTGGAAGATGCTATTGAGATTACGCACGGCTGTTCCGTGATAGATGGTCGCGGGACGGGCAGTCGAGCTGTATGTGATTTGAACCTCCTTAGTATGGCCGTAGCGAGCGCGTACACGCGACCCGTCAACTTCAAACCTGGGCTCATCGATCGCTGAGGCTACCGCTAGAATTTCTGAGCTGGTTACTTTAATTGCCCCAGCTCGAAGTGCGATCAACAGATCTGCGAGAGAGGCCCATCCTTCTGAATCTGCCGGCACGCTATCGCTATGTCGCAAGTAATAGGACAAGGCTCTACTGATATGCCGATGTCGTCCTGCGCCGACGTCAGGCAACATCTGATCCTCGGCAACACCCCTTAGGCGCGCCCACGCAATCAGAACTTGCCTTGCCACATCACGCGTCGAGCCGGAAACCGTCGCCCGACTTGCGATATAGCGCAGCAGGGCCTCCGAATGCGATCGAAGCCGCTGATCGCCGACGGGGTCCGTGATCCCGCGCACTGCACGTGCCACGAGGCCTGCAACGTAAGCCGGCCACACGACGTCATGCGAGACGTCAAGACCGTGTTCCGCCAGTGCTGAGGCGTAAATCTCGACTATTCGCTGCCGCTGTGTCCAGCCGTGGTCGGATACTGGCAAAGACGGAAAATCGTCCGTCAACTGCGCAAGCTCATAGCCGACGGGCCGCCAGCCAGAAGCTTCAAGGTCGATGGCGAGCACCTGGCCTGTTCCGCTGACTAGCCAATTGAAGGCGTGGGCATCACGTCGACTCACAACAGGCACACCGACTAGGCCCTGCCACCACTCATCGAACAGCCCGGCTGCGGAGTCGACCTTGATGCCGTCTCTGAGCCACCTGCCAAACTCCTTCTTGTGCAGCTCCTTCCGAACTCCTGTAGGCGTACCAGCTACTTTGGTTTCGAAGGCGTGCATAATACCCAGAAAACGGGCCGTCTTTTCAAGCAATCCCACACTAAGGTCTGCATGTTGCTGAATCGCATCAGCCAGCGTTGTTCCAAACCGAAACCTCCGCACCGTGATCAGATCCGCAGTCGTACTAAACATCGGATCGTCCGCCTCGGACTCGGTCTGCGCTATATGCTCTACCAAGCCGAATTCTCCGTCGATATGGAGTTCTCGCAACTTGCCGGCAAGTGCTCTTGAACGCCTGATCTCCCGCAGGTAACACTCGCGACTAGTCGCCTTGAAAACGAATACGTCACTTGACAGCTGCATGTAATCCTCGGTCGTCAGCGCGTTGCCGCGTCCACCGAGACGCCTTCGGGATAGATCATGACTGCGTATCGCCCTCCGGGCAGCCTCGGAATAGAGGCTGTCGACGGTGTTGGATGTAATGACCGTCATAAGCTCTTGGGCTTGATATTGCTGTGAAAGTAGTGCCCGAAGTCTACTTGCAGGGTACGGCCGCAATGGGCCGTTTTCCTCCATGTCCTGCCCGAGTACCACAAGCGGAATGCAAGACAGCGGATCGCCAACAGCTTCAAGGACGAGCGTTTTGATCCCATCGACGCGTCGCAGGTCATCAGACTGCAGTCGCGCCAATTGAAGAAGGTCCCTTGCAGTCCTATACCGGCTGGGTTCGTCCTCGAGCTGCGACCACGGGCGTGAGCCAGACCGGACCCGAAGCGCCTCCTCGAGCAACGCGATGCATTCGCGGACGCTGGTATTGCTATCGAGAGCACGGGCGCTCAGTGCGTCCGCGAAAACTCGACGACTAATAGGTTCGCTGTTAGCAGTGGTCACTGAGCGCAAGGCGTTTACGACAACTTCTGCCGGAGCACTGGAGCAGGTTGGCGGTGACCGTAGCTTGTTTAGGTGCTCATAGAGTCCGAATGGATTTTTAAGGCCGCGGATTCCTATGCTGCAGGGGGATCCTGATCGCGGCAAATTGGCAATGGCGGCGGAGACGGCAGTGGCTACATCAAAGCGTGCTCGATCGACTGGATCCGATGAGCCTGCCTGTTCTGCGAGCGCGAGGCAGCGCTGAGCGCAATCGAGGAAGCGAAGTTGACCACTACAGGTAGACGCGATGTCGGCGAGCCGTAGCCAGATGTCCGCCATACTGATATGGCAGGCTGCCGAGTGCGCGACTTCGGTGGCGTAAGATCGATGGAGCGATATGGCGCGCTGCAGTATGCCGATGTCGCCCGTCACGTCGTATAGGCGAATGTGGGCCTCAAGGAGATACGGCAGGGCGTCGGCAACCGGGTTGCCGATCGTCAGTGAAGAGCTAAGTATTTCGACGGCAGCGCGGAGCTCGTTCTCGGTGACGGTCTCGAATCTGGAGATGAATACAGTCGCGACACCCAGCCTTCCCGAGTAATGATATTGAATCTCGGGACGGTCTAGGTCGCCGCTTGCGACAACATCCTTAAGATACGCGGAAGCGAGCTTGAGTGTTCTTGTAAAGACGATTGGCCGGCGCCAGTTGATATCTTTCGCATGATCATAAAGACCAAGTGCTACGTACTGCCGACACATATGGAGCGTCTTATCGTATCGGAATCCCTGGCCGAGCTTGGACGCTATGACTGGTGCTTGTTGCGACAGCCAGTGCTCGAAAAGCAGTTCCTCGATCAGCATTCTATCCTTGTGGCTAACAAGGTGATCGCGCCATCGTGCTGCGACTAGCTCTGGTGCCGTGACCGGCGATGCTATCTCGTTCACCCATTCAGGCCCTCGGCGCGCGCTCCACTGGGTGATGAGATCCGGGATGCTGGGGAACCCGAGCTGCTTCAGAAGCCACGGCAGGTCGGGGCAGATGCTCCGGAGGCCCTCCTCTGGATCATCAATGACAGATGGTCCCTGAGATCCAGATGGTGCTGTAGCAGGCGGCTCGTGGTTGTGCCGCGCTGCGAGGATGCGAGCAAGGTCAGCCGGACTGAGCGGTCGGCCTCGGGATGAGCCGGGCGCTGCTCCATACGAAGCATCCATACCTTGTGTTTTACACGATGCCGCACACTGGGATCGCAATGAGCATCACCGCCGTACGAGATCTGTCAACGGCCAAGTTGTGGTGGCTCTGGCCCACTTTGCGTGATGCCGCGGATCGGCGTGTCGGAGTGGTGTCCGGATCGCCGCTTTTGTGATCATGCCGGGCGTGTGATCCTGAGATCCTCAGCGCCTTGTTCCCGCAGCTGGTCGGCGTGTCGGTCGAGCGGGTCTTCGCCGTCGGGAAGTCGGTGCGCATCCAGGTCCGGGCCGGCTGCGCGGGTGCGGCCTGCCCGGCTTGCGGCGGCTGGTCCGAGCGGGTGCACAGCCGCTACGAGCGGGGGCTGGCCGATGTCGCCGCGGGTGGGCAGGAGAGGTTAGTTCACCTACAGGTCCGCCGGTTCTTCTGCTGCAGCGATGGATGCGCCGCCGTCACCTTCGCCGAGCAGGTCCCGGCCCTGGCCGGCCGCCGCGCCCTGCGCACCGCCGGGCTCACCGAGACGCTGGAGGCGATCGCCCTGGTGCTGGGCGGCCGGGCCGGCGCCCGGCTGACCGGGCGGCTGGCATCGTCTGCCAGCCGGTCGACGCTGCTGCGGCTGGTCCGCGCGCTGCCCGCCACCGCCCCGCGGTTGCTGGGCGTCGATTTATCCCGATCCTGTGATTATCCCGACTGCTGGCGTGGTCGCGGCGGGATGCGGTGGTGGCGGGCGTGCGCGATGCGCCCGGGGGCGGGGCAGGTCGGGATAATCACAGGCTTTCCAGGAAGGCGAGAAGTTTGTCGGGCGGGCGGTAGCGGCCGGGCTTGACCGAGGGTGATGCTGTCCTGGCCAGGGCTCGTTCCTTGATGGTCATGTCGGTAACGGCACAGTTGGTTATTGGAACTGTCTGAATACCTAGTCCGGCGGCATGGGAGCGGGCGGGGCTGGTCACGGCTGGCCTGGCGTTTCGTGACGTGACGGAACGGACTGTTGAGGGGGCCGGCGGCTGACGTCGGCGGCGTAGGCGGCCCAGTCGCCGGCGGACAGGCGCTGCCAGGTGACGGCGACGCTGGTGCTGACGCCGAGGGTGCGGGCGAGGATGGCGGCGGGAACCTCGGCGGCGAGCTGGAACAGTGCCGTGCCGCGGGCCTGGCGGGGGCTGATCCCGAGCGCGTCGAGCCGCTTGGTGAGCCTTGCGCCGCTGATCGGCTGTCCGGGCTGCCCGCCGGGGAACAGCCAGGGCGATGGCCTGGCGGCGCCGATGGTGGCGTGGCCCTTGCGGTTGGCCGCGACGGTGAGGGCGATCGAGGCGGCCGGCTCTGGCAGCTGGACGGGCACCCGGCCGACCTGGAGCCGGACGGTGCCGTCGGCGCTGGCCTGGACCTGGCTGGCGGTCATGCGGCTGATCGTCGTGACGCCCTGGGCGTAGAGGAGGACGAGGAGCCCGGCGAGGCGGTCTTCGGGCCTGAGCGCGTCATCGTGCAGGAGACGGCGTGCGATGTCCCGCCGGTCCTCGCCGTCGAGGATTGCCGCGGGCCCGGTCCACCGGGCGGCGGCGGGAAGGTAGCAGGAGGTGAGGCGGGCGGCGTGCGCCCAGCGGATGAGCCGGCCGGCTTCTTCCCGGTAGACGGCCTGGCCGCTGGCGAGCCAGCGGTCGAGGCCGGCCTGCTGGCAGGTGCCCATTGTGAGGCCGGCGGAGTCGAGCCAGTCCAGGAACGCGATGGCGCCGCGGGCCAGCCTGCGGGTCAGGAGCGCCTGCTGCCGGGTGGCGGGTTTCCCGTTGTTGCGGCTGCGCATGCGCCTGACCAGGTGCCAGATCAGGTAGCGGTGCAGGACCCTGCGCCGTTCCGGGTCGGCCCGGGAGTCCAGCAGGCCGTGGAGGAATGCCTCGAGCCGGGTCATCTCCTCGTCGCGCCACGGCAGCGCGCCGGTGGCGACGAGGGTCTGGCGCAGGTGGGCGAGGGCCGGGCGCTGGGGCAGCCCGTCGAGTGCCTGGTGGGTGAGCGGGATGCTGCCGTCGGCGAGGCCGGACAGTACTGGCGCTATGGACAGCCTGGTCGCCCAGCGCATCGCGGTGACCGCGTGCTCGGCGCCGGCGATCTCGCGGCGCAGCGCTTGCAGGCCGGGCGGCAGCGTGCCGGCGTCGGGCCCCGTCAGCTCGTCCAGCCTGGCGTTGACGATGCAGCGGGCGCACGTGCCGGGGCTGGGATGATCCGGGTCGCTGCGGACAGGGCAGCCTGCCCAGGGCGGCGGCGGAGTGCAGCCGGCGCAGAGCGGGCGGTTCAGCGTGCCGGAGGCGGCCGGCTCATGGCGTCCGCAGGCTGAGCACGCGGCCCGCCGGCGCTGGCAGGGCGGGCACCATGGCAGCCCGGTTGCCCGGGAAATCCCGCACGGCACCGTCTGCCCGCAGGCCGAGCAGGCCAGGACCGGAAGGGAAGGGCACCGGGAGCAAAGCGGCCCGTCCGCGGTTCGCCGCTCGACCCGGCGGACCCGGCCGCAGCCGGTGCAGACCTCCAGGTTCTCCGGAGCGATGACGAAGCAGTTCGCGCAGACCGGGCGGCCCTGCCCGTCGCGGGTGACGGGCTCGCGGATGGCTCCGCAGCGTGTGCACGGCTCGGTGCGGGAGTGCGCGATGCAGGTCCGGCAGACCCGGACGCCGTCCAGCGGCTTGTCGATGCGCACCACGCGGCCGCAGCGCCCGCAGGCCGGGCGGACGACCCCGGCGACGCCCGCGCCGTGGAGCATCTCGATGAACCGCGGGATCGCGCGCAGCGGCGCGAGATGTCCGTCCCCGGTCAGCAGCGCCGGGTTCTCTTCCAGTGCCCATGCCAGTTTCTGCTGGTATGAGGGCCGGGGAGCAGCCTGGCGGACGGCACTGGCGACTGTTTCCCGCCCTGCGCCGGGATCCAGGGCGGTGATGATGCCATGGATGACGGTGACCGGGTCACGCCCGTCGTCGTCCGGGCACTTCGCGCACCGCGGCCGGCCTGCCCGGTCCCGGGAGGCCACGGGCCGGTCCTTCCCGCATGCGGCGCACGGCTCGTCGCGCCGCGTGCAGGGCGTGCAGTACCAGTCCTGACCGCGGCGCTGGAATCCCCTGACCTGCCTTCCGCACCGGGCGCAGGCAGGCAGCGGGGTGTCCCGGGCACCGGCATCATGCAGGGCGACGAGCAGGCTCGCGACGGCCCGGGGTGCCGGTGACCTGCCATCGGCGAGCACTGCGGGCCGCCCGGCCAGGGCAAGGGCCAGGCGGCGTGATTTCGCGCGCCCGCCCGCGACGGCGGCGACCACCGCGTGGACCTGATCACGGCCGAGCTGGTGCTCCTTCACCGTGACCAGGTCGGTGATCAGCCCGGCCGGGTCCGACATGGCACGATCGTGATACGCGGCGTCCACTGTCACTGCGTTCCGTGGATGCGGGCCCGCCGGGGCCGCAGCTCCCCGATCCCGGCCTCCGCGCCGGCGGCCTTCTTCTTCCGGTCAGCCGCGCCGGGCTCGGCTGCCGGCTCGATCAGGTCCTCCAGCGAGCAGTCCAGGATGTCCAGCAGCGCCATCAGGACCTTCAGGCTCAGCCGTTCCGGCCGCTCGGCGACCAGGCGGTAGACCTGGCTGGACGACAGCCGGATCTTCCGCTGGGCCAGCGGGCCGATCAGGTCGGTGGTGGCGAACATGCCGCGGCCGGCCATCACCTGGCGCAGGTTCCACTTGTAATCGAGCCGCCGTGTCATCACTGCTCCTCTCGCCGGTCGGGTTCCTCGAACGCCGGCGCGAGGGCCCTGCGCAGCGCCGTGCTCATGAAATCGTCGCTGACGTGTAAACCGAGGTGGTGGCCAGGTCCCGGTGACGGAGTACCTGGCTGATCTCGACCAGGTCGCTGCCCTGGCGCAGCATCTCGCTGGCCAGCGCATGACGCAGCCGGTGCCCGCCCACCGGGGGCAGCCCGGCCCGCTGGCAGGCACGGTAGACCACCCGGGTGATCGAGCTGGGATGGATCCCGCGGTAGGGCGCATACACGGTCAAGATCACCGCCGCGCACCGCGAGCGGGGCCGGCCGCCGGTCAGGTAGCCGGCGATCGCCTCGCCTGCCTCGACGGTGAGCGGGAGCCGGTCCTGGCAGCGGGCCTTGCCGCGCACCACGATCTCGCCCGCACGCCAGTCGATGTCGCCCAGCTGCAAGGCAGCGACTTCCCCTGACCGCAGCCCCAGACGGGCCTGCAGGGTGAGGATGGCCAGGTCGCGCAGCCCGGACGGCTGCGAACGATCACAGGAACCCAGCAGGGCGGTCACGTCCGCAGCGCTCATCGTGGCCGGGAGCCGCGTGTTGCGCCACCCTGCCACCGGCGGCATCGCGGTCCCCAGATCGGTGGCCGTGATGCCCTTGAGATAGAAAAAGCGCAGCAGCGACCGCAGGTCCGCCGCCTCCCGCTTGGCTGACCCGGTCGTCCCAAGCCGGGAGCAGCATCCAGCCAGGTAGGCGATGACCTCGGCACCACTCAGGTTCTCCGCCCCGGTCTCCGTGCCGGCCCGCGATATGCGGCCGCGCAGGAACCGCCGCGCCATCCGCTCATAGCGCAGCGCGGTCAGCGGCGCCACCCCCCGCTCCCGGCCAAGGTAGCGGCGGTAGCTGGCCAGCAGTTCCTCTGCCGGCGTCACCGCCGCAGGCTGGTCCGGTGACAGGACCTGCTGATCTTGCAGATAGGCGAACAACGGGGCCAGCGCCTGCATCGTCGGCACCCGACGCTGCCCCGCAGCCCGCCGGGCTGCGAAGAACTGCCCGGCCCGGGCAACTGCCAGGTCAGCCGCGGAAAGACGCCCGGCAGCGAGCCAGCGGTCCAGCTGGCCCATCACCTCCAGCTGGCCCCGCACTGTCCGCGGGGAGAAACCGCACCGCTCCAGCTCACGCCGGTAGCCAGCCGCATACCCGGCCAGCGGCCCCCCGCCCGAGGCCCACGAAACCGTTCCCATCTTGCCTTGCCTCCTTCCCCGGAGCACGGTGCTCCGGCAAGGCAAGACTCACCGCTCCCGCCGCCAGGCAAGCGGGATTATCCCGACCTGCCCCGCCCCCGGGCGCATCGCGCACGCCCGCCACCACCGCATCCCGCCGCGACCACGCCAGCAGTCGGGATAATCACAGGATCGGGATAAGTCCACTTACTCCGACATCGGAGTAACTCGACGACTTCGCGCTGCGCCGCGGGCATTTCTACGGCACCGTGCTCATCGACATCGAGACCCGCCGGCCGGTCGACATGCTGCCGGAGAGATCTGCGGAGTCCCTCGAGTCCGGGCTGGGCAGCCGGCCGGGGGTGGAGGTGATCTTGCCGGGACCGGGGCGGCTGCTACGCCGAGGGCGCGGCCCGTGGCGCGCCGCTCGCCGTCTAGGTCGCCGACCGGTGGCACCTGCTCACAACCTCGCCGAGGCGGTCGAGCGGGCGGTCGCCCGCCACCGGTCCTGCCTGCGCGATGACGCCGCCCCAGCCGAGGCCGCCCCGCCCGGACCGGCCCCGGCGGCGGCGGAGGGGCAGCGCGGGCAGAAGGCCCGCGACCGCCACGCCCGGGTCCGCGCCGCCGCCGTGCGCGGCCCGACTATCACCCAGATCAGCCGCGAGCTGCACCTGGACCGCATGACCGTGCGCCGCCGCCGCTGATCCCGCCGGCCTACTCCCGGACACCCCCGCCCGGCGGGCCGGGCTCCTGGACCCGCACCTGGCCTGGCTGCATCAGCGCTGGGAAGAAGACACCAGCAACGACCAGCTGCAAGCGCCAACAGAGACGCTGACACCGACCCGGAAATGGGCCGAGCTTGAGTGAGTGGCTGAGCCCCATGACGCCTGCGCTTACGACTTCGCGGGCCAGCGACCGGGGCCGGCTGCCTTTCCAGCCCTGCCAGTCGGTCTCGCGCTCGGCAGCCAGGACCGCGTGCCCTGGCTAGCCTTGCCGGCGCACCGAAGGGCGCCGATCCTGCCACTTAGGTGGCCGCCTCGCCGCCGCCATGGAACGCCTTCGGGTCGGCGGGAACGCCTTGGGGCCGACACGATACTGGCGGGGTCCGAGTCGCCAAGCACCGCCGTGCCGAGGATCGTAGTCGCGCTAAGAAACGGAACGATATTCGTGGCCGCCATCAGCATGAGAAGGCCGAAACCCAGCAGTACGACAACAGCAACCGGTGCAAATATCGTCCGTTGCGACTCAATGCTGAGTAGGGAAATTGCCAGCAGAATTCCTTGCGCGGTCAGATTGATTACGCTGAGGAAGGTAATAGACCGTCCAATGAAGTGTGCGGCGCGTCCTCCTGAGTAGGTGGTGGCACCGGTCGACTTCCAGCGCTGGAGAATGATCAGATTGCCGAGCTGCGAGAAGTACTCGGATAGCGGTGTGTAGGCAACGATCTGGGCGAGGGCGATGATCGGCGCGGCCGTGCCGGTCACGACCCGGAATGCCTCGCGGTAGGGATCTCCGGCCATCCTCCGAAGTGTGCCACCATAAGCTGCGCCCCCGTCCTGCGCAAACTGCCTGTAGGAGAATCCCGCAGTTTGGGATGGCCCGAGACGTCCTCAGATTGGTTACTTGAGGCCCAGGCGTTTGTGCTCCCAGGGCTCCAGTCGGACGATGGCGGCGCTCTCGTTCTTGTCCAGCTGACCTCCGCGCCTGTCGGCACGCGGAACAGGTGGCGAGTTGCTCGCGTCCGACCAACCGGCACCCTGCGGCCGACCCGCCCGGTCGGCGGCGCGATGAGCAGCGCGGCCGGCAGCGGGATGATCGCTGTCGACGCTTGACCCGCCAGCCTTGTCGATTCGACCTTTACCGCGATCTGCCTGCCTTCGCTGCCAGCGCGCCTCTCCACTCTGCGCTCATCATCTGAATCCCAGGGCCGTTCACACCTAGGCATTACTAATGATCATGGCCGTTCAAGATCAAATTCAAGGACCGTGATCAAGGTCAATTCCGGGGTGAGCTGCCACGCGGTGAGGGAGGTGCGGTGGCTGGCATCATCACGATCTCGCCGGGCCACGATGCCTCGTATCCCTGGCGGCAGATCGGCACCACAGCCCAGCCTGGCCAGGCGGCTAAGCCGCGCACTGATTACTACCTGTCGCCCGCGGAGAAGGGCGGCGAGCCACCCGGCCAGTGGCGCGGGGCCGGCCTGGCTGACCTCGGTTTCCGGAACGGCCAGGTCATCGACCGCGCGGTTTTCGAGCGCCTCTACGGTCACTTCCTGGACCCCCGCGACCCGGCCGGGGAGACCCGGCTGGGCCGGAAGCCGCAGCAGTTCCGTTCCGCCGCTGAGATCTATGCCGTCCTGCTGGCCCTGGAGCCCGACGCGACCGCCGAGCGCCGTGCCGAACTGCTGGCCGAGGCCCGCGCCCAGGTCCGCACGCCGGTCCAGTACTTCGACGCCACGTTCAGCGTCTCCAAGTCGATCACCTTGCTGCACGCCTCCGCCCTGGCCAACGCGGCCAAGGCTGCCGACGCTGGCGACGCCGAAGCCGCCACCTGCTGGCAGCAGGCGGCCGACACCGTATGGGCCGCCATCCAGGCCGGAAACGCCGCCGCCCTGGACTACCTGCAGCGCGAGGCCGGCTACACCCGCTCCGGCTACCACGGCCGCCAGCCCGCCGGTATCAGCACCGGCCGCTGGGAAGACGCCCACGGATTCATCGCCGGCTCGTTCGCCCAGCACACCAGCCGGGACGGCGACCCGCAGCTGCACATCCATAACCTGATCCTCAACCGGGTCCGCCGCGAGCGCGATGGCGCCTGGCGGACCCTGGACTCCCGCGCCCTGTACGAGCACCGCGGCGCCGCATCGGCCATCGCCACCCACGTCACGGAGTCCGCGCTGTCTCGCGACCTCGGCGTCGGCTGGACCGGCCGGGCCGACGGGCACGGCCGCGAAGTCACCGGAGTGAGCCAGCAGCTGATGGCCCAGTTCTCCTCAAGGCGGCAGACCATCAGCGAACTCACCGTCCGGCTGGCGGCCGAGTTCCAGAGCCAGCAGGGGTACGCGCCGGACGCCCGCGAGCTGGGCAGGTTGCGCCAGTGGGCCAACCACGCGAGCCGCGCCGCCAAGGACGGCGAGCCGCTCGACGTCGCGGCCGAGGCGCGGCGGTGGGCGGCTCAGGCGCGCGCCGGCGAGGCCGGGGCGCTGGAGCCGCTCCTTCCCGCCGTGTCGAGCCGATCCGGCCCGGGCCGTCCTGAGCCTGAGCCTGAGCCGGTGACCGGGCTGAGCCTGGAGCAGGAGCGTGGGGTGATGGCGCAGGCGCTGGCTCGGGTGCAGCAGGCGCAGCCGGCCTGGCGTCGGGCCGACCTGATCCGCCACCTCGGCGAGCTGCTCCCCGACGACGTGGCCTGCGCCGACGACACGGCCGCGGCGCAGCTCCTGCCGCGCCTGGCTGACCAGGTGCTGGCCGGCGGGGCAGGGGAGGAGGTGCTGAGCCTGGAGGCGCCGGAATGGCCGCGGGTGCCCGACGCGCTGCGCCGCGCGGACGGGCGCAGCGTCTACCGGCCGCACGGCGCAAGCCGCTACGCGACGCTGGCTCAGCTCGCCATGGAAGAACGCCTCACGGCCAAGGCGCAGGAGCCCGGCGCGCCGCGCGCTGAGCCTGCGCTGGCGGCGCGGCTGCTCGGCGCGGATCAGGCTCAGCTGGAGGCTCAGCTCCACCCCGAGGCTCAGCCCGCCACCGAGCAGACCGGCTCAGGGTTGCGCCTGGACCAGGCCGCAGCCGCGTACCTGGCCGTGACCAGCGGGCGGCGCGTCGAGATTCTGGTCGGCCCGGCCGGATCGGGCAAGACCCGCACCGCCGGCGAGGTCGCCCGGCTGTGGCGGGCCGCGGGCATCGGCGAGGTCTGGGGGCTAACCACCTCGCAGGCCGCCCGGAACGTCCTGGTCGCCGCCGGGGTGAGCCTGGCCGACAACACCGCCGCCTTCTTACAGCGCCTGGCTGCCGAAGGGTCGGACATGGTCCGCCCAGGAACGCTGCTGCTGCTCGACGAGGCATCGATGATGTCGATGACCGACCTGGCCGCCATCATGGACCTGGCCGCCCGGCGGGACTGCCGGGTCGTCATCACCGGGGATCACGAGCAGCTTCCCGCCGTGCAGGCCGGCGGCGGCATGATGATGCTCGCCCGTCAGCTCGGCTACGTGCAGCTGGCCGAGCCGGTCCGGTTCACCCGGGAATGGGAGCGCGACGCGACGCTGCGGCTGCGTGCCGGCGACACCACGGTCCTCGCCGTCTATGACCAGCAGGGCCGGCTGCGCGGCGGCGACGCCGAGGAAGCAGCGGAGCTGGCCTGCCAGGGCTGGCTCGCCGACCACCTCGCGGGCAAGGACGCGCTGCTCCTGGCCCGCACCGAGGAACAGGCCCGCGAGCTGTCCCGCCGCGTCCGCGGCGAGCTCGTGCACTACGGCATCGTCCAGCCCGGCGCGGAAGTCCGGCTGCGGCACGCCGCAGCCGCCAGCGCCGGCGACCTGATCATGGCCCGCCGCAATGACCGCCGGATCACCGCGGGCGAGCCGGGCCGATGGTTGACCAACCGCGACGTTCTACGGGTGGAAGCCGCCCGCGGCCGTTCGGTCATCGTCCGCCGCCTCGCCGACCGCAACCCCAGGACCGGCGAGCCGGCCTGGTCGCTCCGATTTGAGGTGCCCCGGACGTACCTGCTGCTGCACGCCGACCTGGCCTACGCCACGACCCTGCACGCCGCGCAAGGCCGCACCGTGGATGCTGGCCACCTGCTCGTCGACGGCACGGGCGACCGGCAGGGCCTGTACGTCGGCATGTCCCGCGGCCGGGACGCCAACTACGCCTACTGCGTCACCGGCCCCCGCACGGCTGACCCCGCCGCCGGCTCCAGTCCCGCGCCGGAACTGGGCCGTGCCTGCAAGATCACCCGTCAGCGAGCCGGCCTGCCCCCGCGCCAGTCCAGACCGACTGCGCCAGAGGCGGATGAGGCTCGCCGGCATCCGGTGGCCGTCCTCGCCGAGACCCTCGGCCGCGACGGCGCCGTGCTGTCCGCGACGGAGACGTGGCGCAGCGAGCTGTCGAACGCCGACCATCTCGGCGTGCTCGGCTCGATCTGGTACGACCTGGCCCGCCGCGAGCAGGCCGCCCGGTTCGAGCGGCTGCTCCGCCAGCACCTCACCCCCGCGGACGCCGAGTCCGCCCTGGCCGACCCGGCCTGCACATGGCTGTGGCGGACCCTGCGCGAGGCCGAGGCCGCCGGGCAGGACGCGGGCCCGGTGCTCCAGGCTGCCATCGAGGCACGGCCTCTTGACGGAGCCCGGCACATCGCCCGAGTCATCGACGCGCGCATCAGGCGCGTGACCAGGAACACCGTCCCGCAGGCCCGGAACCCGTGGACCGAGCTGGTTCCGCAGACCGACGACGCGGAGCTCGACCGATTCCTAGCCGAACTGGCGCAGGCTATGGAAGACCGGACCACCCGCCTCGGAGCGCACGCCGCGCAGGCCCGCCCTGAGTGGGTCATCCGTGCTCTGGGCGACCCGCCCGAGGACCCAGGCCAGCGCTCGAAATGGACGAACCGCGCGGCCCGGCTGGGCGCCTACCGGGAAATGTACGGATACAGCTCCCCAGCCGACGCGATCGGCCCCGAGCCCGGCCGGACCTCGCCCGAGGCTAGAGCCAACTGGCACACCGCCTTCGCCGCACTCGGCCGGGTCGACGAGACCGACCTGCGCGGCTGCAGCGACAGCCAGCTCCGCCTGCGTCATCGTGCCTACCAGCAGGAAGCCGCGTGGGCGCCACCCTATGTCGCCGACGACCTGCGCCTGGCCCGCCTGCAGGTCCGTACGGCCTTCGAGAACCTCGTCCGCGAAAAGCACGAGATCCGGGCCGCCGGCGACGCGGGGATGGCCGCCCGACATGAGCAGCTGGCTGCTTCCTGGCGCGAAATGCAGGCCACAGCCATCAGGATCTCCGACGCGCTGGCCCAGGCCGACGAGACCCGGCAGCAATGGCAGCAGCTCACCGAGCCCACCCGCCAGGCCGCCCTGGCCGCCGATCAGGAACTACGCCGACGGCACCCCGAGCAGGCGGCAGAGCCGCGTGCTGCGCTGATTCAGGAACCAGCTGGCGATCATGGGCAGCATCCTGCGGGCGACACCACATGGGACAGCATCGCGATGCGAGTCGCCAGCATCAGCGCGAAGGCTCGCGCCGCCCAGGAGAAGCTGGACGAACTGCGCGATATCCAAATTCCTAGCGAGGACAGTGGAGCATCTCGGCTCGGCCCGGCCTGGACGTTCTCACCCACCCGAGACCGAGGCGCCATAGTGCAAGCAGCCCAGCCGGAACTCGTCCCGGCAACCGAGGTTCTCCGCCGCGTCGATGCACGCTACGCGTCAACTGTCCGAGAAGCAGACAACATCTGACTCAGCCGGTCGAATCAAGAGCCGAGATTCCCGGTGTGATGGCCGGGATGCACAGGGGGCCGGAGTCATTCATCGAGGAGCAGCACACGGCCTGGAGCAACGTGCTCGGCATTGCCGGTGACGTGATGGAAGCACTGAGCTGCTGCGGGGCAGCTCTGCAGGTACGCGGTGTCCCATGCCGCAAAGCAGGTCATCGGGGCGTCCCTATGGCATACCGATATTCAGAGAATATCTTTGCCCCGCCGTATCCGCCTATTGTCCGGGAGGGCGCATCGTGTGGCAGAACTGCGACCAGTTCGGGGCGAGGAGATCATTGTGTTCCGGGGCACGTAGGGCTATTGGGACTTTCAGGCGCGGCTAGCCTCAGGGTGAGGGGATCTACTGCAAAAGGAGGGGGCAGCGGGATGAAGAAGCACCGAGACAAAAGTGATTCCAGCAAGGGTCGCTTCACATCGAGAGGGGGGACAACTCATGAGAATCTTCAATGTCATCGTGGCGGGAGCCGCGTCGGCAGCAGTGCTGGGGAGCGGGATGGCGTGCGCCTCCGCCCCTGCGCAGGCCAGCTCCGCGCCAGTCACCCCGGCTAGCTCGCTGCCCGTGCTCATCGGGTCGATGGGCGGGTCCTGGTACAGCAACGGAGTCCGTCCGCAGCACATGGTGCTGGGCGCGCTCTGGACGATGCACAACATGACGTGGGCGCACTGGAATCACAGCAGCGCCTATGGCCACGGGACAGAAGAGGCGGGCGGCTACAACGGGAAGCGCTTCGACTATCGCTGGCAGGTGCGGATCACCCTCAGCGATGTCAAGACCCATCACGGTCGGCCGTATTACGCGCACATGAAGATGGTCGGCCACGCGCCCCGAGGTGTGCCGGACGTACAGCAGCTCGTGGTGCGTGGTGGGGTCATGTATTACCGCTGAGCGCGATGGCCCGCACCCCGTGAAGCACGCACAGAGGGAACCATGAGAAGCAGCATCCGCAGGATCACGACTGCCGTCACCACACCCGTGATTGCCGCGGGCATCGGCCTTGGCAGCATGGGCATGGCAGCCGCGCCTGCGCGGGCCGCAGGCCCGGCGGTAACGGCAGCCGCACGGGGCAGGGTCACGCTGTCCGGCATCGGACACCATAACGGCGCCCGCACTACACTCGGATGACCACCACCGGGCTGGCATTTGGCCACTGGGTCTGGTCCTTCCGGAACCACGTGGAACCGCAGCGCGTCTGCGCAGGCTAGCTCGGTTTCGGTTGTGTACTCCGCCGCCGGGCAGAGGTACACCGCCGTGCGCCCGTCGGTACTAGTGCAGCACCGCATTAATCCTTGACGGGTTCGGCTGCTGGCCTGGCGGGGTTACGCGGCGATCGGGAGGCCGCTTTCTGGGGTGAGCGGGGTGACTGCGGAGTCG
>Ga0307373_10004401_pt1 | contig 23722 bp, 30 predicted proteins | sample OX2MG_FD_202534 | JGI IMG/M metagenome (GOLD analysis project Ga0307373, IMG submission 202534) | Soil microbial communities from Risofladan, Vaasa, Finland - OX-2 | ecosystem: Environmental > Terrestrial > Soil > Coastal area > Acid sulfate soil | place: Finland: Risofladan, Vaasa | collected... | reverse complement strand
TGGTTGAAATATGAAACTGAAGAGGATTATAGCACATATATAAAATTCCCAATATGGATAACAGATGGAGTTGAAGTCGAATTGGATCACACTCTGTACAAAGAAGTTCCACGAAGTGTTGAAATGTCGAATGGAAATTATTCTGAATATTGGATGGCGCCGGGTCATGAATATCCGTGGTATAATGATGAAGAAAATAGGGAATTAACCGAACATGAACTTATTAAGCCCCCAATACCCAAGGTAATCTATACTTGTTATCGGATTAATCATGACCCAAAAGAACATATTCCGGATGCTGAAGCTATAAAGTCGGAAAATTTAATCTGGACTAAAAAAATACAGAGATTAAAAAAATTAAAAGAAATGATAATTCGAGAAAATGTAGCACCATGGCAATCCGCTAGAGATTACAATGATTTAATAGATGAAATGGATGAATATATTGAACTACTACATGAACGGATTAAAATAATTTGATATATATTTACAAAATATAATATACTTTAAGTGGCGCAAATGAAGTTCGCCACTTCTTTTTTAGTCGCAAGTGGGATTCGGCCACCCAGTCGCAAATGAGATTCGACAACTCATGACGCAAAATTAAGACTCGTCATCTTATTCTAGGTAAAAGTTTCAACTTAACTTAAGGATAAAATGTCCATAACTACTACAAGTATTTTACCTCCACCAATTAAAGCTAGTTTTGATTTCAAGCTCCTTGCAGTACCAGTACCAACAATGATTCACAATATACCTGCAATGAGAAGTATTCATCCTAGAAATGGTGGTGATGTACATAGATTTAGAAGGTATAATGCGTTGAATACTGCATTAGTACCTTTGGGACCCAGTGGTATGACACCACCTGGCCAGAATTTAACTGCTGTAGACATAGATGCTCAGATATCATTTTACGGTACTTTTGTGACTATTAGTGAGCAGGTCACATTGCAGAATCAAGACCCTAAAAAGTATGGGGTCGTTAAACTTTCTCTAATTGACTTGGAAGCCTACGGTATTAACTAAGGTGACAAGGGCGAAGGATTTTTTAACGGATGATTATGAAAACGAGAATTAAGATTACGCAATTCTTCAAGAAGTTTAATGCGCTGTTCATTTACTTCAGGAGACAAGAGTCTACTTCCGATATTTTTAGAAGTGAGTCTATATCTCATCATAACATCACATTGTTTCTTTTTGATAATCAAAAATGGCTTAACTTGCGGCAAAATATAATCGAGCATTGGTCCCGTAGCTTGCCAATTATAGACGGGGCGAGTGAATTTCTGTTTACTTGTCCATCTGTAGCGCGAATCTTTGGATCCACCAAAAGTATTTTCCAACCAGATTATAAGTTCTTCATCGCAGCTAGTTATTTTAAGCATAGAATGCCATTGATATCCATTGCCATATTTTCCTTGTTTGGTATGACCAATATAAATACAACCTTCACCATCAATAAGGCCAGCCAAATAAGCGATTTCTGCAATGGAATGATGTGTATTAAACTTAACGATTTTTCCCATAATTATCCTTACATTTATAACATTATAGCATTAAATGAAAATAAAATCCACGCTGAACGACTTAACGAGAGAGACTTTGAAAAAAGTATGCGAAAGTCTGAGCTCTTTTCGAAAGAAAGAGAGGAAGATCCGAAGAGGTTTTCCCGCCTAATAATAGGTCATAAAAGTAACAGAATGGTATTAAATGAAGCAGCTAAACGTCTTGGTGTTTCCCTTAACAAGCTGGGGGAAGTAAAACTAAACCTGAATACCTTGGAACACCTAAGGGCACAAGCCTAAGGCAACCAGATGGAACTTGACTAACTGAAGATGTGTCAAGACCAGCAGAGACTAAGCGGTTTAGAGTTGTATAATATCAACTATGCGATAGTCCGAACCTAAGCGAAAGTTTGGGAGGAGGGATTAACAAGACCTCCCGCCAATAAAAAATTGGTCACAAAAGTAACAGATAGCAGACAAACCGAAGATGAACTAACACGTAATATGTTAGCATCTTCAGCATCGTTTATAAACTGTGTTAATGGATTTAACGGTGATTCTCCTACTGAGATCACATTCCCGGATGTACAGAATATTGTTGCAACATTAATAGATAATAATGCATATACTATTCTAGATGAAATACCGGGAGAAGACCGTTTTGGGACCGCACCAGTAAGAGAGGCGTTTTATGCTTTAAGTTCATCTAAGCTGATTCCTGAATTGGAAAATATGGATAGATTTATACCTAAATCTCAGTATCCTTCTTCAATGAGAGGATTACCGAGTGAATGGGGTTCATGCTCAAACTTAAGGTTCTTGGTATCCAGTATTGGATCATTCTTTCCAAATGCATCTGCACTAGGATCGAATGTGTATAATACCTTCTGTGTGGGTCTAGAAGCATACGCATATATCTATCAAGACGGGTATAATGCGGAGTTCATCTATCGACCGCCAATTTTTTCGGGTCCATTAGCTCAAAATGCAACTTGTGGATATAAGATGGCAAGTGCTCAGCAAATACTTAACGATTTGTGGGTACTCAATTTACGTAGCACAAAAGCATCATAAGGAGAGATATGGAAGGAACTACTTTATCTCAAGGAACATTCACTCAACCGGCAACGGCTATAGCGCAAACTTTTGCTATACCTGCTGGATTTGATTACCTTGAAGTAACAAACTATACACAATCTGCTGCAGGCGCTGCCGCTAATGGTTTTAAATTTTATTGGCAATTAGGTTATCCTAATGGGATTATGACCTCGTTAATTAATACTGCTGGAGTGGTAACAGCAGATGTTACTGCCGCTAATGCACTAACAATTTATGATCCTAGTGTAGAAACTATTGGTGCATTAGATAATGGTGGAGCAGGTGTAACTGGATTTACTGCAGCTAATCCAGCTGTTGTAACAGATGTTGGCTCTAATGTACCAGCTAATAGCATAGTTATTTTCAGTTCATTGAATAATCAACCACAATATAATGGTATACCATTTACTGCTGGAATTGGAACACATACAGCCAACACATTTAGTGTAGATTATTTAAATGCTACTGGGAGCACACCATCTACTGCGGGTCATTTTAGAATTATACCTTATAATCCATTATTCTATCCTTCGGTACGTGTGATCACTAATATTACAGCGGCTACACAAGCAGTTGTAACACTAAGTGTGCAGCATAACTACCAAATAGGACAAGAAATAAGATTCAGTTTCCCAGGTGGTTCAGCATATTGGGCAAACTATGCTGCATTAGATGGTGTACAAGCTACCGTTGTTGCAGTAGATAATGCATTAGGTAATGGTCATAATACTATAACTGTGAATGTGAATACAACTGGATTTGGTGCATTTGCATTTCCTGCACAAGCGATTGCAGGATTACCATATACACCAGCATCAGTGAATCCATTTGGTGAAAATACTGCTACTGCGTATCAAAATATTCCACAACTTTCTTCCTTTATGAGTGCTAGAACTAATACTGGATTTATAGGGGTTACATTAGCACCAGGAGCATTGCTTCCTGCTGGGGTAGCCAATGATGTGGTTTATTGGGTAGCTGGTAAGAGTTCATACGGAGGATCATAATAGACAAAATATTTCAGTTTTAATGTGTATTTAATGTTACGTGGGTGGTTACAACTGCCCACGTTTTTAAGAAAGGATTTACTATGGCAACTGCTAAGAACTTAACCGTTACTCCACAACATCTACAAAGTAATGCAATGAAGCAGAAGAGAGAAGAACTCAAGAAGAAATTGGAATATGATAGAGACCGTGATCGGCAGATGATTCGGGGTGTATTCAATTATTTGGAAAGAAAAGGTGGTATATTAAAATTTTCTTTTTTGAAATATAAAGGTGATCAAATAGAGAAATATGTATTAGAGGATGGTCACGAATATACGCTACCCCTTGCTGTAGTGAATCATTTGAATAAGAATTGTTCATATCCGATACATTCTCATGCTACTGATGAAAATGGGATGCCGTATGTGCGTATTGGTCAAATGGTAAGACGTTGTAGTTTTAGTAACTATGATTTTATGATGGAAGATCTAATGCCAGAAGAGAAATCACTAGTTACAATAGAACATTTAAAATGAGTTACGAGCCATCGTTTACCCCAAGTAGGCCTACATTTCAACATGCGATGAGAGTTATATCTGGTATAACCAACTCAAATCCTGTAGAAATAACTACTACCATTTCACATCAGTATATAGATGGATTGATAGTGAGGATAAGTATACCCGAGGTATTTGGTATGCAACAGCTGGACCAATCATTTGGACCGGTGACTGTGATTGACAATATTAGTTTTTCATTACCAATAAATTCTACATTTTTTGATGTATTTATGATACCATCAGGCAATGGGGCATTTCAAGATCCTCAGAGTATCCCCATTGGTGAAATAAATAGTACATTTCAGGGAGCCACCCAGAATGTATTACCATATTCGGCGAGTTAGGAGAAAAATATGCCACCAACTGTACCTGCACCAGGCAATACTTTAACTAACATACAAATAAAAGTTAGAAGACTAACACGATCACCTTCAGAAGCTCTATTGACAACATCTGCATTGAATGAGTATATTAATACGTTTGTAGTTTATGATTTTCCAGAACATTTAAGAACATTCAACAATAGAACTACTTTCAATTTTTGGTGTAATCCATTTCAGGATGTATATCCTACAGACGAACTATCATTTGGAGAATCTGCGAATCCTGAGCAGAATCCTCTTTATAATTTTCAGAATAAATATTTAACAGTGCACAAACCATTTTACATTGCAGGATTTCCATCATTTTATAGTCAATCTCCAGGACAATTCTATTCCATATTTCCCCGCATAAATAGCATTCAAACAATTGGTGTAACTGGTGATGGTGCTACAGTTACATTCACGGGAAATCTGAATACGCAGGGAATAGTGCCAAGTCCTACATTTGGTGCTCAACAGGCCACATGTTACTTAAAGAATAATGTTCTATTTGAATCTGTGGATATAAATGGAAATGGATTAACTTTAACGGATGTACCATGCTTAGATGCGACTACTGGTAATCCTACTGTCTGGGGAAATTTATATACACCAGCCAATCAACCTACAGAAATACCATTAATAACTAATTACAATACCTTACCTACTCTTCCCGATGAAGTTATTCCAAATAACTATATAAATTACGTAACCGGACAATTTGTCATTACATTTGATATTGCTCCCAAGGCTGGATTTGCAATAAATTCACAAACTGTATTAGTGCAGACTGGCCGCCCTAGATATATCCTTTTTTATGATAATCAATTTACTTTAAGACCAGTACCTGATCAGCCATATCAAATTAATTTTGAAGTATATAGTAGGCCTACATGGCTAATGGAGAATGATTCAGTACCGGAATTGGAAGAGTTATGGCAATTTATAGCGCTAGCTGCTGCAAAAAAGGTATTTGAAGATCGGCTTGATATGGATAGCGTAGCATTAATACTACCTGAATATAAAAAGCAAGAAGAGTTATGTTTAAGAAGGACTTTGGTGCAATATGCTAATGAACGCGTAGCCACAATTTACACCGAACAGACCGGGGTTTCTGCGAATACGTGGGGATGGGGTTGGGATGGATTAGGTAATGGTGTGGAGTAATGAATGACCAATAAGAAATTTGATGTAATTGAATTTAATTTTTATAGTTTCGAGGAGGGTATAAAAGTAGATTCAGAAATTATTAACAAGATGAGTCCCTCGATTTCATGTATTTCAGGGCATAGAATTGATACTCAGTTTTATGGTTCGCCTTTAATAACAAAAATATTTTATTCGAGGGAATTTGATTGTGAAAGATGCGTAGAATCTATTAAAACTTTAAATGATGTTGTTGATAAGTGTATACCAATCAATAAACCTTTTACCATGAGACGTGTTTCAAGCTTTATGCTAAAGGATCCCAATGACAAAATTGTGTAATCAATGTAATACCGAATTAAACGGGGCGAATGCGGCCAAGAAAGATGCACGAAGATTTAGGAAAATATGTAAAGCATGCTACAGCGTGAAAAGAAATGCATATCGTGATATAAAGAAAGACGAACAGAAAGAGCACTTGAAAACGTTGATAGACCAGCAAATTCTACGTATAGATTTTGAGGCTCTTATCAATGTAAAGCCAAGGAAGGATACGGTTAAATCTAATATATTTTTATGGTTAAAAAATAAAATACAGAGGATAAAAAATGCCTTATACAGCTAACATTCCTATGGCCACAGATTTTCTGTCGATTTCTCAGGGCCAGATACAGGCGAATTTTAATGCGATAGCGGATGCTTTTAATAGGAATCATGTAGTATTTAATTCTGTAACACCACTACAAGGAAAACATGCTTTTGTGGAGATGCCCAATCAAAGTACGGCTCCTGCGATGCCCCCATTAACGATAGCAGATGAAGTGGGATTATATTGCAATAGTTCATCTCTTACTTCTCAGCCTGAATTGTTTTTTATCAAACAAGCAGGAAGTACTGCTCCGGCGAATTTAATACCTGATATTGCTCCAAATGGTTACCCTATTACAGCATCTAATTATATAGCACAGAATGGATGGACCCGGTTGCCTTCTGGTATTTTGTTGATGTGGGGTAATGTTACAACATTTACAAATAGTACTACAGTGACTTTACCTATTTCGGCTTCTATTCCTAATTTTTACACTATTTATCAGGTATTTATTACTTCTACAGGACATTCCGGTTCAGGTGGTGGAGCACTTGGTACAGCAATGGCATTAGGGGCTATAACACAACCTACAAATGGAGGTAGTCCGACTCCAGGAATCTTTACAATATTTGGTAGTGCGGCTGGGGTAGCAGCTAATTATCTTGTAATAGGAGTCTAAAATGCCTTTCGATACAAATGCAACTTCTGATATATTTGCTAATTATATGAGATGTAAGTGTGATTAGGGATACATTGCTTCAAATTGTGTATCCTGTTGTAAAAACTGTAATTTTTCAAAAGGCTCACTGGCATTAAATGAATGGAAAAATTACATTGAAAGGATTTACAAATGTTTGATAGGTTCTTGATTGCGCCCTATAACACAGGTCTACAGACCAATTTACGTCCATGGTTGATCAACGATGACGCATGGTCGCTATTAAATAACGCTTATGTTTTTAGGGGCAGAATAAGGAAACGATTTGGATCTACATATATGGGTGCTGGATTATCAGATTCTACATTAGATAATCAATTATATTCTAGATTAAGAATAGATTTAGGTACTACCACTACGGGTACGGCCCCTGGAATCAAATGGCAAATTGGACAAATGTTTTCAGTTGGAGATGTAATATTAACAGTTTATTTAACGGGAGCTACCCAAACGTTGCTCACTACAGGATCGGTAACGGGTACATATAGTACTACTAATGGAGCATATTCGTTTACTGGTACAGGTGGCCAACATATATATTTTTATCCTGCATTACCTGTAATGGGATTGGGAAATTATGAAATAGGGCCGATAAATGATCAACCACTTTTTGGATTTGATACTCAATTTGCTTATGAATTTGATCCTACTAATGCATGGCTAAGATCTGGGATGACTGTCTGGAAAGGGACGAATTTAAATTTCTTCTGGACGGCGAATTGGCGTGGCACAACTGCAGATGTTACTGTACTTTTTGTATCTAATTTTAATTCTGCACCAGGTGTACCCCCAGCTAACCAAGATCCATTATGGTCTTATGATGGAACTAACTGGACAGAGTTTACACCCTATTTTCTTCCCGGAGGCGCTGCCATAGGCGATGGCCCATTTGTACAAACTGCATTAATGATTTTTTCTTTTAAGAATAGATTAATTTTATTGAATACTATTGAATTTAACACCAATACTTCTGAAAATCAGGCATTCGTAAATAGATGTCGTTATTCTTTTGTGGGTTCTCCATTTGCTGTAAATGCATGGTATGAACGAGGTCAAATGGATGCTAGCGGAAATGTAGCTGGCGGAGCAGGATTTACGGATGCTACAACTGAAGAAGCAATAGTAAGTGCTGAATTTATTAAAGACAGATTGATAGTCTATTTTGATAGAAGTACCTGGGAACTTGTGTATACCGGAAACCAAGCGGACCCTTTTATATGGCAGAAGATAAACACTGAATTAGGCTCTGAATCGACATTTAGCACCATTCCATTCGACAAAGTGATCCTGTCCATCGCCAACACGGGAGTACATGCCTGTAACGGAGCTAACGTGGAGAGAATAGACAATACTATACCCGAGTTAATCTTTGATATCCAGGATTTTCAAGAGAGTGAAAACAGAGTATGTGGAATACGGGATTATTATAACGAGATGGTCTACTGGGCATTTCCACCAGATGCAGATAATGCTACATATCCAAAACGAGTCCTAGTGTATAATTACAAGACGGGTGCTTGGGCATTGAATGATGATTCTATAACGGCATTTGGATATTTTGAGCAACAAGCAGATACTACATGGGCCAATACGACCACTGCATGGAATGAATCTAATTTTACCTGGATAGATGGAATTGTACAATCTGAATTTAGGCAAGTGGTAGCTGGCAATCAAGAGGGATATACATTCATAATAAATTCGGAGGTAACTAGAAATGAGGGTGTACTACAAATAACTAATATAACTTTAGATGTATTTAATAATATTGTATTAACTATAATAGATCATAATCTTTCTGTTTCGGATTTTATTTTAGTAGAAAATGTGCAAGGGTATAGTGATTTTGCACCATTTATATGTCAGATATTGTATGTCACAGATGTGAATACAGTTGGTACTTCTCAAATTTTTACATTTACAGGTACATATAGTGGTGGTGGCACTGTTGCCCGAGTATCAAAAATCTCTATGCAATCGAAGCAATTCAATCCTTATATTGATAAGGGCATGAATGTCTATATAGAGAAGGTAGATTTTGCTGTTAAGAGAACTTTAATGGGTGAAATTACTGTAGATTCATTTCCGTCTGCATCCCAATTATCTATGTTAGCCGAAGGAATGGCTACAGGAGCGAGTACGGGAACCAATGTATTACAGACTTATCCATATGATCCTTTATATTATCCACTAGAATCTAGCCAGGAAAGATTATGGCATACAGTTTATTTCCAATCTTCTGGTGAATGTATACAATTAGTTTTTGATATGTCATTTGATCAGATGATCAATCCCTCGATATCATTGGTAGATTTTCAATTAGAAGCGATGACGTTATATACTATGCCGACAGGAAGGTTGGGATAATGGCTAATCCGATATATAGTGGTGCATTTGTCCCAACAACGAACATTTGGGATGTGCAAGCACTTTACGATACAGATGTTAATACTCCTGCTTTTAAGGAACTCCTTGTTCGTCTTTATCAGAACGTAAATAATATAGCGAATGTATTGAATCTTAAGGATACTGGATATTATTTGAATCAGGAATTTGTTAATGGACAACTATATTTTCCGGATCCTACATTAAATTCTTCTACTTCTGCAAATGCAGAATTCCGACAGGTATGGCGATTTGTGATTAATTTTGGTGCATTACCTGATTTTACAGGAAATCCGACGAAGAGTGTGCCACATGGGCTTACGATTAATTCTGGAGTAACATTTACTAGGATATATGCCACAGCATCAGATACAACAGGATTTAAATATATACCTATCCCATACGCGAGTGCTTCGGGGGCTGATAATATACAATTAGATGTGAATGCTACGGATGTAGTAATAACAGTGGCGAGTGATAAATCTGCATTTAATGTATGTTATGTAATATTAGAATATTTAACTTTCTGATAAATAATAAGACCGCTGGGGTACAACGGTCTTAAGTAAATAGGAGCGGTTATGTATCCGCTTCAAACTACTATAATTTTTTTGTAATATCTACTTTTCGTTGATAAATTCTATCCATGTAAAATCATTTAAATAATATTTATAGCGAATACTGCTGTATTATTTTCTGGATGGATATCTTTTTTGTGAAGTCTTAAATTTTTTATATTTATTTCCATTTTCTTATTTTCATTTTTTTATGAGTGATAACATTCTATTATCGATTATATCATAATATGAAAATAAGACACACAGTATAGTGCTAATACTGTGTGCAATGTTACCACCACTCATGCATGATAACATTTACTCATGAAGACTTTATTCTTTCGGGATTTAAATTAAAGGGCACCCTAGGGAGCCCCTAAAAAGGAGTAATCTGATTTAGATAATCAAATTAATTATAATGAAGCGCTAATATCTTAGCAAAGATTGATGTAATTTCAAATCTTTTTTAATCTAATACAAAAAGTGAAAGGAAGACATGGCATCGATATTGGACATGTTCGCAGGACCCGCTGCGAGACCTTTATATAATCTATTGGGCGGCAATAGAAATATGAACTCTCAATCAAACAATAATGATCAAGGTAGTTTTTTGGGAGGAACCCCTGCGCAAATACAGCAATTCGAGAGATTTAGACCCAATCAGCAGAATGCTATAAACCAATCATTACAAATGGGATTATCTGGACTACAGAATACGGGAAATTTAGATTTTGGTCCTATAGAACAACGAGCTATAAAAAACTTTAACACACAAATTGTGCCTTCTTTGGCAGAAAGATTTACTGCTATGGGCAGTGGTCCTAGGTCCAGTAACTATGCACCTACGATTGCAGCAGCTGGAGCGGATCTTACAGGGCAATTAGCCGCTTTGAGATCCCAATATGGATTACAGCAACAAAATGCATTACAGAATCTATTGCAAATAGGTCTAACACCGCAGTATGAGAGTGCATATGAACAAAGATCTCCGGGATTTGCAGAATCCGCGGGGGGTCCACTATTACAAGCACTGGGTCAATCATTGCCTTACTTATTGCCTTTACTTCTAGGCGGCGCTACAGGAGGTGCTGGAGCAGCTGCGGGAGCGGGAATTTCTGCAGGATTACCGTTACTAATTAAGTTGCTACAAAGTGGATTCCAAGGTGGAGGAGAAGGGGGGACTTCATATGCGGGCAATGCATCTGTGGTACCTACGTTAATTAATATGCTAAGAGGAGGAAGATAAATGGCCATACAAATATTACCCAAAGTAGGATTAGCTGAAAGATTGGGTACGGCATTAGGAACAGGTTTAGGTGCAGGTATCCAAGGATTAGCGCAGAATAAACTTGCAGAAATTGAACGGCAAAAAGGAATATCTCAAACCCAAAAGGCATTAGAAGCATTAGGAGCTCCTCCTGAATTAGCATATTTACCCGAGAAATTACAACCACAAGCTTTAAAAGATATATTGCGCGGAAGAGAAGAGGGAGTATTTAATCAGGCATTAGAACAAATACAAAGTGGTGAACCTTCGGATATAGCTTCATTGCCTGTAGGTCCCAATTTAAAAAGCAAATTGAATAAGGCTGATTTGCAAGAAAGAAAATTCAAATATCAGCAAGAAGCAAACAAATCATCTGAAGCAGCTAAAGCACAAAGATATATAGAAGCTGATACTAAAGCATTAAGAGACACTATATACAACTCTCATCAAGCTAGAGGTAAAACTAAGGCTATTATTGGTAGGTTTAAAGCATTAAATAGAACTGGAAAATTAGATAGAGATAAATTAGTAACCCAGATCAGTAATGTGCTTGGAATAAATGCCACCCCATTTTTAAGTGCGGATGCGATAGAATTTGAAAAATTAATATCTGAATTAATAAAAGGTGGCGTATTAAAAGATTCATTTGGATCTAGAGTTACAAATTTAGATTTGACAACATTTTTAAAATCTTTGCCATCATTATTACAGACTAAGGAAGGGAGAGAAAGAGTAATAAATAATTTAGAGATTTTAGATGAGATGGGAGATGTGCGATATAAGGCATTTCGAGAAATTATTAAAAATAATGAAAATAAAACTCCTGCTGATTTGCAATTTCTTCTTGATGATGCTACAGAAAAAGAGATGGAAGAACTGGAGAAACTGTTTGTTTCTGGGAAACCATTGAGTTCTAGGGCTAAAAAAAAAGTAGAGAAGGAAACTAATAAAGATGCTGCAAGAGAAATAGCTACGCATCCTTCTGAGCCCACACAAAATCCATTAGCACCTACTTCATCTGCAATGCAGAATTTAGAATTACAGACTCCTACTCAGCAAGCGCCGCAATCTAGACCATTGACTCCGTTAGAGCAGATTCCTCTTTTTGGAACACATCTAGCTCCACAGGAGAAAGGAAATATAGGAGGTCTGGCAAATCTACTACAGGAGGGAGCAAGAATAGGTGGTGGGGCTGGGCTTCGAACTCTAGAATCATTGTTAGGAAATTATCCTTCATTGGCATCACTTGCATTACAGATTCCACATTCTATATTAGAAGCTACTACTGGTAAAGGCATACCGGGACATGAACAAATACAAAATTTAATTCCTTCACCAGAAACCTTACATAAAGGGACTAAAGTATTGACTGGCAAAACATTTGAGCCGAGAACACCAGGTGAAGCTACTTTACAACGAATTACTGGAGATATAGGAACATTTTTGGGTGCAGCAACAAATCCTGCGACACTTATAAAATCGATTCCTGCTATAGGAAAACAGGGTGCCAATATAGTTAAGGCATTAGCAAAGGCTACATTATTGAGTGGAGCGGCTAATTCGATTCAGGCAATAGGAAATAGGTTGTATGAAGGGGCAGGAGATTTAGGTAAATTAATTTTTGCTTTTGGCACAGGATTATTGGGTACTAGAAAGGGTGTAACTGAAAATATGAAGGAGGCATATAAGAATGTAGATAAACTAGGAGCTGGAAAAGCTGTATCCGGTGACATAATACAAAAAGGTGCAGAAGAATTATTAAGAAGAACTGAAACTGGTGCCGGTACGGAAGCTAAGGGTTATATTAAACCAGTATTAACTAAAATATTAAATGATTTAGAACTTACGAACGGAAAAATTTCAGTAAATAATCTTTTAGAAATTGATAAAGATATTAATGCGAGATTAATAAAAGAAAATATACCTGCCGGAGCAGATAAATGGTTAAATAGATTAAAGGTTTATAACGGTAGGAATCTAAATGAATTTAGCAAAGAAGCACCTGAATTTGGATCTGAATTGAAGAAGGCTAAAGAAATATTTAGGGCTACGCATAATTCTTCTGAGGTAACTAAAAATATCAACAAATATATTGCACCGGGTACGATTGCAAATCATACTATTAAAGCGGCTTTTTCTAGAGGATTAGATGCAAAGCATATTATGCGCGGATTGTCTGGAATTGCTATAGCTCATACAGCTGGTAAAGCATCTGATCTAGTTGATTTACTTAAACAAAGTCCGGAAGTAAGAAAATACGTAGCCAAGGCAATAGGAGCAGCTGTACTGAAACATGGTGGCCTTGCACATAAATTGATTCAAAAAGCTGAAAAGAAAGCTCGTGAATTAGGATATGATTAAGGTTCTATATTCATAATATTTTCACCTGTAGCAACCACTAGCCAAAACCAGAAATATTTTGGATGAAATAAGAAGAATATTATAAGAGTTAAAATTAATATTAAACGAACAATTACTCTTAATTTTATGAAAGGTGTAGATTTATTATATCTTTTGATGAAGGTTTTAATTAAATTCATAGCATCTACAATTTGATTTGATTAATGAAAAATTGTATATTCATAAACTGTCCTAATGTTTCTTTAGAGCCATCTATCTCTCAGATGGCTTTTTTATTTTGTTTCAAAAATGATATCGTAAAATCCTTCTATTAATTGCCAAGTACATATAGAATTATCGATATTTACTAATACATATGCTCTTTTGTTTTGAGTATCGCAATGAATATCTCCTACTTTCCACATAATTACCTAACGAATTTATTTACTTCACCTAATTTTTCTAATATTGCTTTAAGTACCCATTGGTTTATAGTCTCATATCCCATACTAGCATGCATCTTAATTAGAGCATGCACTTCGGGAGACCATTTACAAATAAAGCGGCATTCTCTCTTTTTGCCGTTCGCATCTCGAAGGAGCGGTTTATATCTACTTTTTTTCTGTGAATTTTTTTTTTTAATTGTATTGGACATTCTTTATCTTTCCAAATATGAGTGACATTATAAATATAACAAACATGTGCTGAATTTGCAATAAAATAATAAACGAAGTTTAATTATGGCAAAAAGAAAGGGTTTGGATGAACAACTCGATACCTAATCAGGTATATGGATTCAATAATGCGCTTACAGACAACTCACCTCCGCCTATAGTGTTAAATGTATCACCTGGATCTGCGAATTTAGCCAACATTGGCAGATTATGGATCAACAAATCTTTAAATACTGCATTTATACTTACATCTATAGTGGGTGGTGAAGCTTTTTGGCAGCCATTTTCTGGGAACGCTGCATTTACTTCACTGACTGTATTTCCTGGTCCGATATCGCTTACTGGGGTAACTGAGATAAATACGAGTGGAGTAGCTACTACCACCATAGGTAATGCGTCATCATTTGTGGATATAAATGGATCTGTATTTATAAATTGCATAGGATCTACAAATACCAATATTAATACTACTGGTACAGGTGCTGTATTTATAGGAAACAGTACAGGAGATACAGAAATATATGGTGGTAATTTAATTATAAACGGTACAGGAAATATAGAAATATCTGGTGGTAATTTAATTATAAATGATGGAAATGTACAGTTAGTAGATAATGGCACTGCATTTATTCTTCCCGGTCCTTCACAGATTATTTCTGGAAGTGGGACGCCTGCAAATGGGTTAGCGATAAACACGGGTGATATATACGTAAATCTAACTGGATCTACTACCACAAATAGGCTTTATATAGCTACGGCTCCGGGGGGACCTTGGGCCACATTTACGACTAGTTCATAAAAATAAAAGAAAGGAAAAGGATGAGTGTACAAATACCATCGAACTTGGTGTATGGATTTAATCAGGCATTAACTGAGGCATTTCCACCACCCATTATATCTTTAAGGAATCCCACCACTAGTGACAAGACACAAATAGGCAGAGGATGGATAAATACATCTGCGAATGATGCATTTGTATTGACCTCTATAGTAAATAACAGTGCGACTTGGATTAACGTTGGTGGCGGAGGCGGTACATTTACTTCATTGACTGTAACTCCGGGGCCCATAAATCTTACTGGTACAACTAATATAAATACTGCAGGCGCTGCAGCGACAAATATAGGAAATATTCTTGCGGGTAATGGACCTACAACGATATTAGGTAGTGATGTAGTGATAGATGGTACCGGTATATTAGCCTTAGGAGAATTGACGGCTACTACCATAAATATAGGAACCAGTAGTGCGGGAGCAATAAGCATAGGAAATGGTACTGCCATTACCATAACCGGAGAAACAGATGTTACGGGAGAGATAACAGCTACTGGAAACATAGTATCTACTGGAGGAAATCTTCTGGGAACAGCATTACAATTAGCTGGACCAATTAGTGTATTAACGGGAGCGGGTGCTCCTTCGGCAGGATTGGCAGCACAAGTGGGTGACGTGTATATAAATACGACAGCAGCTAGTGCTACCACAAGAATGTATATAGCAACTGCAGCATCGACTTGGACTAATGTATCTTGCGCTGCGTAGATTAAACTTAAAGGATAAAACATGACAATTAAATCATTTATAGCAATAGAAGTAACAAAGAACGATAGATTATATCAATTCTTTATACCTGCGGGTGCGCCATATGGGGAAACATATGATGCATTATTCAAATGCTTAGAGGATGTGAGTGAGATGCAGAAACTTAGTATAGAGCAGGCAAAGAGTCAGAATCCTAATAATTCTACAGAGGCAAAAGTATGACAGCAGGCATGAGGGTATTTGCTGAGCCTTTGCGATCGCTGGCGGCAGCATCTGTTGTGGTGGGTTATACGGCCATAGGGGATCCTTTAGTATATCCAATGAGGATTATGTTAGTGCAGAACTTAACAAATGCGCAAGTGGTATTTTCTCTTGACGGGGTGAATGATCATTTCACGTTGCCAGCAGGTGGCTTTATATTATTAGATTTACAAGCTAACAATATTGTTAAAGAAGGATGGAATATAGCTGCACAGACTACATTTTATGTGAAGAGAGTAGCGACACCAACAGCAGGTAATGTTTATGTATCTTCTTTTTATGGTACTGCATTTTCTATGATGGGATGAATTTAAATACGAAAGTGAGAACACGATGAGTCAATCGGGTGCATATGGGGGAGGATCTACTCCTCCTACTGGCAGTATATTAACTTTAACAGGAAATGATGCAGTAGCAGTAGGACCTAATGTAGCAGGTAATATCAATATAGTGGGTGATGGTACTGTAGTAGATGTAACTGGGGATGCTGGTACTAATACATTAACTATAACATTAACTAGTTCTGGTGGAACTGAAGAATTTGATACCGATACGGCTCCTGCTACCCCTGCGGGTGGTATTATAGTGATGAAAGGGGGGACAAATATCAATACTGCGGGTGCCACAAATGTAGTTACCTTTAATCTGGATGATACGGTAGTGCTTACTGGATCTCTTACTGCGGGTACTGGTCTTACTACTAATACTGGAGATGTGGATATAGTAGCTGGCAACTTAGATTTACCTAATACAAGTTCTGATGCTAGGGAGGGTGTTATAAATTTGAACGGTACTCCATTTATCCAGAACTTAGGTAACAATATAATTATAGGGAAAGCAGCTGGCAACTTTACATTTACAATTGGTGATGCGATTAATAACACCATTATTGGTTCTGGTGCATTTGGTGATGTAACTATAGGGGCCAATAATACTGTAATTGGTGAAGATGCGATGTTATCGGCTACCTCTGCCAGTAATAATACTACTGTGGGGGTGAGTTCATTAGCGGGAATCACGAGTGGAACAGGCAATACAGTGTATGGTGCACTTTCGGGATCGAATTTACTATCGAATGAGAGCAATAATATTCTAGTAGGATCACCTGGAGTAGTTGATGATCAAGGAACCATAAGGATAGGCGTACAAGGTACAGGAGATCTAGAACAGAATCAATGTTTTATAGCTGGCATAGTGGGTAACACTGTATCTAATGCAGAATTTGTTACTGTAGATTCTACTACGGGGCAACTCGGAGTATCATCAGGTAGTGGATTAGTGAATCAATTTGATACTGATACTACGCCTGCATTTCCGTCTGGTGGAATAATTACCATGGCGGGCGGTTCCAATATGAATACCAGTGGATCGGGTAATACTGTAACATTTAATCTAGATAATACTGTATCTATTTCTGGTTCTTTAACCGCTGGTACGGGATTAACAGCGACATCTGGTGGTATAACGGCTACGGGTATATCCAATATAAACAACACTGGATCGGCATTAACTACGATAGGAACGGGTGGAACGGGTGCGGTACATATAGGAAATGCTACAGGTAATACGGCGATTACTGGAAACGCTACAGCCACTGGGGATTATACAGGTGCAAACTTTAGCATATCTGGTTTTACAGGGCAATTGCAATTAGAAGGAGACAGGGTATTGAGTTTTGCACCTAGCGCAGCGGGTAATATTTTTGTTGGGATATTATCCGGTAACACTAGTCTTACCGGAAATAACAATAGTGCTTTAGGCTCTAATGTTATGGCACATATTACATCGGGAGCGGGTAATACGGGTGTAGGAAGTGATAGTTTGGGAAACATTACTTCTGGAAGTAATAATACTGTTATTGGTCAAAATGCATTAGAATCCTTACATACAGGAAGCTATAATGTGGTAGTTGGAAGGAATTCTGGGAATGCGTATACGACAAGTGAATCTTCTAATATTTTGGTGGGAGAATCTTTATCTGGCACTATTTCAGAATCTAATGTCATTAGGATTGGTGTCTCAGGAAGTTCTGTTGGGCAACAAAACAAGTGTTTTATAGCGGGGATCACTGGAAACACTGTATCTAATGCGCAATTAGTGGCGATAAACAGTGCTACTGGCCAATTAGGAGTGACATCGGCTTCTGGTGTTACATGGCAAGTGGTAACTGGTGCTACGCCATTAGTAGAAGGTAATGGTTACTTTGTGAACGGCAGTTCTACATTGCAGTTCACACTTCCTGTTAATGCTGCAGTTGGAGACACATTTCAGATAGCGGTACTTAATACTGCGGTGAATGGATGGAAGATAAATCAGAATGCGAGTCAATACATTATAGGGAACACTACAACGTCATTAGCTAAAACTACGACTGTGGGAACGGGAGGGCATGTTGCCACAAATAATGGTGCTGGATTGGGTGCATGGACGAATGCAACTTTGATATGTGCGATAGCTAATACTGCATTTGTATTAGAATATTCAAATGGCGGTATTATTACATTTACCTAGAAGGTAGGGGTAACTGGAAATGTAGATGCATTTGATAGTAATCAATATTTTTCATCACTATCACTAGTATGCGCAGTAACTGATACCACATTTGTAGCTAATAACTATGTGAAAAATGTAGAATTCAATTAGATAGGCCCTAATTAGGGCCTATGATTAGTGAGAGAATTAAGTAATAAGAACAATATATTATATTTTACATTTGGAGATAATTTATTTTCAAGAGAATTAAACAATTGTTGTAATGAATAGATAAATTTTAGGAGGGGACTTATATTTTTTTGAGATAGATTGAGCACGGAGCAAATTAGGGAGAGTTCTTCTTTATTCCATTGATTCCATTTTATGTCTTCTATGATATTTGAATCGAAAGTGGAGAAGAACGAGCTATCAGAAATGGCGAACATAATAGAATGTGGTAGTAAATTTAGTGATTCATTACAATGCAAATCATGTTGCATAGAGAATAATGGAACGAAGTTAAATAGTAATAATATTATTTTAAGTTTCATAAATTATGTCTTTTTAATGTTATATTCTTTTACACGATTGAAGGTAGGCCAGAATTCATTTTTGGGTAATTCGGACAAAGACTTTAAGTTTTTATCTTTAAGAAGAATGGGGAGATTATGGGGACATTTTTCTAATTCTGATGTAAGTAATTTTAGCTGTGAATCTGAGATAAATTCTTCTTCGGCACGATGGGATACCATAGCGGCTTCGCCGTCGTCATCTTCACCGCAAACTACTCCTGTGAGACATTTATAACTTTGTCGCTGAGCATAAGTGAGTGCGGATCCGAAAGCTTGGTGATCTTTTTTTAAGGGTTCTACTTTTACGATACCTGCAGTCCATTGACCTGAGGAGTGAGCTAAAATAGTTTTTAATGCTGGAGTTCCATCATCCAATAGAAGTGGTTTGTAAAGGACTGACAGGCCATATTTAGACAATTGTGGTCTAGAGATCTTTACTAATTGGTCTAATTTAGCATATTTACTTTTGAAGAATGGATTAGTGCTAGTCTGATCGACTACGCACATCTCAGACTGGGCTTTGGCAAGAGCGGTATATAATTCGTTTACGAATTCTGATTCTAGTTGCATATTAGTGAGTATCCTTATTTTCTGGTGATGATTCTATTAACAATATATCCAATTTTCTTTCTATTTCTATTAGGAATTCTGTATATTTTTTGTACTCATCTTCGAATTGGGGATTATCTGTAAGGAATTGTACTGTATGATCTAGGAGGATACTGATCATTTCACCGATTCCGAGGTGCATAGTTCTAAGGAGGAGTGGATGAGTATCGGAGGGATTTTCTATTCGTTCTATGCTGTGATTTAGGAGGCCATAAAAGGATGCGAGTACGGGTCTTTCGAATTTAAATGTGTGATCGAAGGAGGAGATAAGTTCTGTTGAGAGGGTAGGTTTAATCATTTTTTTCCATATTTACAGTAAATAGAGGTAGATAACTTATTTCTTTTTAGTGATGGCAGTATCTTTTTAATATGCAATGGTTTATCGTTGTGTAATTTTTCGCAATATTCGAGTAGGGATCCATTATCTCTGATATTTTGTATTGAGTCTTTTAGGGTGATTAAATAATCTAATAATATTGAGAGCATGAGATACTATTTCGTTTTTTCGGCGATTTTATTGATAGTTGACCCTGCTTGTCTCATAATTTTTTCAAATTCTGGTACATCTTCGTTAACAAACTTTTCAATCTCTCCCATGAAGGATAACATTTCCTTCATTAACTTATGCAAATCTTCTAGTAGATTGAATTCATCTTTGCAGGGTGGTTTATCTGTATAATGAGAGAGAATTTGGTTTAATTCGAATAGGTGTCTATGTTTTAATTTTATGTAAGATATAACGGCTTGAAGTTGAGTTATTTCCATTAGTTTTCCTTTCTAGATCGTATTAAATGCAATTTATGTTGGAATATTTCATTTAAAAATTCTGGTGTTAGTTCCGAATTTGGGATATCCAAGGGGAGTATTCCCCAGGATTTCATAGCATCTAAAATTTCATTAATCTTAGTGAAATGAGAAGGATTATTTTGTTGCTTGGTTATTGCTTCGGATAAATATAGATCTATTAAAGCTTTTATTTGTATTAACATTTTTAGCATTAAATTCCTTTATAAGATAACAACAAATTATATAATTCTTCTAACTGTGGGTAAACTACTTTGAATTCTGCCTCGATTGGTCTTAATTCATGACAAAGTTGAGACATGATAGAATAGATTTCGTGTATTTTTTGTGGATCTTTTGTTTTCTTTGCGAGAATACCATACTCACAAAGAAGAATAATTTTATTAACCATGATTATCGCTGCAGTCTTTACAAGGACATTCATCAGGTAAATTTATTAGATCGATAAATTGCATATTTATTTCCTTTATGGTTTATGTTCTCTATAAATATATGTCATAATGTTTATAATGTCAACTAATAAAAAAAGTATCGGATGATTAAACCGATACCTTAAACATAAACACAAAGCAAAATAAATTTATGAAAAGTATTGACTTTGTAAAAGAATGGAAATAAAGTAAAACGAAAACTAATGATGAATTAGTATAAGGGCTTTATTGATTTATATCAATAATGAAGTTTGAAATCATTAAGAAAAGAAGAAGCCGAGTTTTTAGGCTCGACTTCAAACTTTTTAACTACGATGCCCCCTAGGCATCAGTAATTGATATATTTACTTTATGCAGATAAATATGAAACACTATATCAGATCCAAAACAAAAAGTCAAACAAATAAACACACATCTGTTCAATATTTTTCTGAGCGGATAATTCCTATAGAAAACATAATTAAGGATCCCAAGAAGGGATTAAAGAAGCTTAGTGTGCAGGAGAGGCGTGGGTTATCTATTTTATTGCAATTGAGTAGCAATATCAGTATATATCCTAGTCAGAATTACATAGGCAGTCGTGCTGGGATGTGTCGTAAGACAGTCAATGAAGCTATTGCTAGTCTATGTGAAAAGGGGTTAATAGCGAAGTTATTTAGGTGGAACAAAACGTGTATATATAGGATATCTGATTTTATAACTAACCCCACCAAGGAATGGCGTGCGGCTTTGATGGCTATATCGGTATTTTGGTGTGGAAACCTGGTTAGTTATCCACAAAAACCGCTGGCTGTCGATACGGTTACACGAATATATTATAAACAAAAGAGTATATCTCTAAAGAAAGACTTTAAGATACTACCTAATTGTTTAAAAACTTATTTTTATAAATATTTATTTAATTTTATTGAAAGTATTTATTTAGATTCTAATTTTTATAGTAGTTTACTTAATTTTATTTGTGAGTATAATAATAATTATAATTATGGGAAGCGAGTAAATATGGAAAAATTGATTATAGAAGATTATATTCATCAAATCATTAAAAATCACAAAGAATTTAATTTTACTTTGGAGCAAGAAATTATTTTGTCTTCATATACGATTGGGGCCTTACAATATGCTTTTGCAAATTTAAAAGGAAAGACTGACTTTGCTTTACTGAGGTATTTATGTGATGAGTATTGCAAGGAAAAGAATATCAAGCCTAATTGGAGACAATACTATCAACTCTGCGAAGTAGCTGGAATAGATACTGAGAACAGAAAGAAACCACAAAAGGGGGATGGTGAATTAGGATCCGAATCGAAGAGGAATGTTTATACTCCGCAAAGATCTTCTAGTTTTTTGGAATTGGCATATATGAATCCTGCAGAAGTTTTTCTGAAACAATGTAAGGAAATGGGAACTTACGAATTTAATTGGATGATTACAAAAGAAATATGGTGGCAAATGGGGGTAGTGAATATGGTGGGGCCCGCTTTTATTGGCTATTGCGGTAGCAATTTAATGACTAATTATGCATCAAAAATGCACCCAGATGAAATTTTATATAAAATCGATAGCTTGGTTCGGTCGGATGCTTTTCATCAAATACAGACGATATTAGGTAGTGAATTGACAAAGAGCTTTTTAATTATATGTTTGGATGCGGTTTTAGCAGAACAGCAGATGTCTAAACAAACTAAATTTAAAAATCCAGTAACTAAAGAGGCGGTTATTTTACATCAGTCTAATTTAACCGATTTTTTACATGGTCAAAATTATGAGTATATTTCAGAAATTGTGGGTCATGAAATACTGAGAGATTATATATTGCAAATTGTTTCGAATTGGACTAAAGTGGTGGAATGGTAAATTATCATGGCCATACTTTAAATTCAGGACCATTTTTAATGTTTCTATATTTATTTTATTTGTTGTGGATTTTATTTATTTTTTATGGTATATTTAAACAGTAAGGTGATATGCACCCATGACTTTTAAGGATTTATCGTGATTAAAAAACTATTGTTTATTTTATTGTTTTTCACGTTACCTGCTCAAGGTATCCATCAACTATGCAAATTATTCAAAAAAGACAGTCCATCTGTGGAAGAGTCTATCAACACAGCTGATTTTAGAAGTGTAATGGATTTGGTCCATAAGGATGTAGATCCTCAAGATTTAAATTATTATTTAGAGTTATCTCAAGGTTCTTTTGGGAGACCGCCCAAGGCCTCTGTTTATAATTATATTTTGGGATCTGTTAAGATCATACTTGGATTCGCACTTTTATATAAGACAGGCGATTACTTCAAGCAACAATATACAGCCGCTCACAAAGATTTTATCCGTAGATATACGTCTCCTCATAATGTACTAATGGATTTAGCTTGTCTTTCAGGCTTAATTTCTTCTTATGGGTCCGTTTCTTCTGGAATTAATAATATTGATCCTAGATCTAATTATAAAAAACAATTACTTATTAATTTATATCTGAAAAGTTTAAAGACTGTATAACATTATATATTTTACAGGTTAAATATGTTCGATGAGGACTACAAGTCGCCACCGCGGCAACAAAATGATCGCGACAAATTGAAAGAATTCTATCATCCTACTCCTAAACCTAAGTTTCTAGATATTCCTAAGACTATGAATAGAATGCCCAAGGGTACCCAAGAGGTGCAAGAGTTAGCAGATGAACTTATTGAATGGGCGGATAAACCGGATTCTGTTTTATTACAACAGTTTGCTGTATCTAAGAAGATCAGTCCTTATCAATTTTTTAGGTATGCTGAACGGGAAGTAAATGCGGCGTTTACGCAAGCGTTTGATTATGCCCGCGCGAAATGT
>Ga0307373_10004399_pt1 | contig 23734 bp, 20 predicted proteins | sample OX2MG_FD_202534 | JGI IMG/M metagenome (GOLD analysis project Ga0307373, IMG submission 202534) | Soil microbial communities from Risofladan, Vaasa, Finland - OX-2 | ecosystem: Environmental > Terrestrial > Soil > Coastal area > Acid sulfate soil | place: Finland: Risofladan, Vaasa | collected... | reverse complement strand
AGGGCAGCCTCACCGGACTCTGGCACTTCGAAGCCGACGATGCGCTCAACGCGTTGCCCGCGCGTCCGCGGTTTATCCAGTATTTGAGAGAGTCTGCCGCGCAAGGCTCGGATTTCGACGGCGCGTCATCGATTTTCGGGGAGCTCGTCGCAAACGTCGTACAACACGCACCCGGCCCGATCTGGATCGACTTCGCGTGGCGAGTCGACGGAGAGGGGCGGCTCAACGTGCGAGACACCGGGCCTGCATTCACCTATACGCCGCATTTGCCGCAGCGGCTCGCCGAGAACGGGAGGGGTCTCTACGTCGTTACGCTCCTCGCGCAGGCGCTCTCGATCGCGCATGACGGCAACGGTTCCACAGCAACCGTGGCCTTGCCGATATGGCTTGAAGCGTCATCGAGCAGAAGAACCAGTACGCGGTAACGAAGACCGATCTGGGCGTTGAACGTTCCGCACGTGTAAAGTTCAGGTAATATCTCATCGGGGCGATTCGGTACGAAATCCCGCCGAAACCAACTGATGCTATAGTCTTGGGCATGCTCCACCGGTATGAGTTTCTCATTCGTTTCGGCCTGCTTGCCCTCGTCGTATCGGTTGCGAGCTCGCTCGTTCTCTCTCGTGTCTTCAGTGCCCAAGAACGGGCGAGCACGATCAGCGGTGCGGTGTATTCGGCGCTAAGCCGCGTCGGTGAAGACCTTACCCCGATCGTCGCCAGCACGGACCTGCGGCGGCCTATCTCCCGCAGGGTTGAGGGGCAGTTGGATCGGGAGGCACGGCAGCTCGAAAGCTTCGACCAATTTGCGCTCAACGACCGCGCGCTGCGCCTGTATCGTACGGACGGCATCGCCATCTATCCGCTGGGCGCGCCGCCGCAGCGTGCGCTCGCCGCCGCGGCCATGAGGGCCTCGGAGGGTGGATTCGTCACGGGACCCATGCACGACATCGACGGCGACGCCGTCTTCACGGCGTACTCCCCGTTCGGAAACCCGAACGGCAACAGCATCGCCGCGGTCATCGGTATCGATTTCTGGCAATCGCAAGTTGACGCGCAAGGCGCGCCCGCCACGCGGTTCATTTTTCGAGCAACGTGGACTGCGAGTATTCTGATATTCGTGTCGCTGCTCGCGTTGGCCGTCGCGGCTCAGCGCGAACTCAACCGCCGACAGCATCTCGCGGACGAGACGTTCACGCAGGCGATGACCGGTATCGCCGCAATCGTCGACAAACGCGACCCCTACACCGCCGGGCACTCGAGGCGCGTGGCGGAATATGCGGTGAAGCTCGCCCAGCGTTTGACGCTCAAGCCTTCACTCGTGAAGACGATCGGCGATGCGGCCCTGCTCCATGACGTCGGGAAGATCGGGATACCGGATGCGGTATTGCTGAAGCCCGGAAGCCTCGATCAGCGAGAGCGTGCGATCATGGGCCAGCATCCGGAGGTCGCAAACGCAATTCTCGGCAGCATCGACGCGATGCGCGACATCGTGCCTTGCGTCCTCCACCATCACGAACGCTGGGACGGTCGCGGCTACCCGCGCAAGATTGCCGGCGAAGCGATTCCCCTAGGGGCGCGCATTATCGCCGTTGCCGATACGTACGATGCCATGACTACCGACCGTCCGTACCGCCGGGCGCTCACGCCCGACGCGGCGCGACAGGAGCTTCTCCGCGGTGCCGGCACGCAATGGGATGCGTCCTGCGTGCACGCGTTCGTGCAGCTGATCGACGCCGGTCACGTGCCTCCTCCGCCGCCGGCGGTGAATCTTGAAGATCTGGCGCGGCTCTTCGGACAGCAGATCGTGCTCGGCGCCGAATCCGTCAACTAGAAGTTCAGCGTCGTATTTCGGCTGAGCGTGATCCGCGTTGTATGGTCGATCCCGCCATCGGTCACGTCGTGCACCGTGTACTCACCGGCAGGAAGGTTCGGAATGGAGTACGCACCGCCGCTCACTTGAGCGAACGGGCCACCTGCTACGACGATCATGCCGTGCATGTACGTGTGGATGTGACAGCGCACTTGGACCACTCCCGCGTGGCTGAACCTAACGTACTTGCCCGGCCCCGGACCGTAGTAGCCGATATCGAATCCATTGACTCTGTTGGCCGAATAGATGCTGTGCTCGAACGGGTCGTCGTTCGGGAAGCGCACTTGGCTGCCAACCGGCACGACGATGACCGGCGGGGCAAACGTGCGGTTGATATTGTGCATTGCGTACGTGCCCGATGGCGGCGTTGCCGCCGGGCCGCTCACCCACACTGCGATCGAGTGCGGCGCGGCGCCGCTGACTGAAAGAAGCGAAAGAACCGCAAAGGCCAACACGATCGTCATGCCTCTCTATCCCGCGAGCGTGAACGAATCCCCTGTGCGAACCGGGAGGCGCCCCGCGTGCGTCGAAGGCTTGGGCCATCGATGATTGCTGCACTCGCGCTCGCAGCCTCGCTTGCTACGCCGGCGCCGACGCCGTTTCCCACACAGACGCCGCCGCCCGAACCCAATCATGCGACCATTGCCGGTAGCGAGAGTTACATTCGCGCCTCGGGGGATAACTGGCAGCGCTGGAACGGGTTTATTTCGCAGATCTCCGGTCTGTACGAGTTCCAAGCGAGCCCGGCGCTACGCTTCTCCAACTTCGTGCACTGGCAGCGCCTTTCGTCGCACTACGACGCTTCGTTCCTCGGGAAGACGTTCTCGGCGCCATTCAACTATGACGAGTACGACGACGAATTCGACGTCGAGCTGGGCAAGCCACAACTTCCCACCGGCGTCGGAATCGGGTACTACGACTATAGTCCCGTGTACGGCTTTCGGACGTATCATCTCGCGGGCTTTGGCATCGGCGTCGATCACTGGTCGAACTGGTACGTCAGGAACTCGTTCTACTACAGCGTCTGGTACTATCCGAACGTCGCGAGCGCGCCGTCGAGCAATATGGCGTACGCGATTGCGCGCGCGGATATCGGACTGAACGTCCGCCAGAGCCTCGTGAGCCCATGGGGCCTACGCATCGGAGTGCAAGGCGAACGCTGGTTCGGCAAAACGCCCCAGTCTCCGACGTTCAACTTTCTCGGTCCGTACGTCAGCCTGACCTGGTGGCAATAACGCGCGCCATGCCTCGTTAACTGGTCCTGCTGCTGCGGTCGGCGCGGCGGTTGATGCCGGCGTAGCGCGTCGGTAGCGGATTCTTCTCAACTCATTCCAACGATATTCACGCCCTTCGAACATGTTTACAGCGTACGCATGGCGACGCTGACGATGGAGCGCGAGCTACCCGGCACCCAGCTGCAGGCCGCAGAGCATCGACGCTGCGATAGGAGCCCAGCGGGCAGGTGGGGTGACGAAGGCATTTCGCGTCGGGGTCGTAGAACGCGACGTGCTCCTTACGCTTGGGGAGCTCGACTGCAAATCGGCGATCTGGCGAATCCCCGTATCCTGGCAGGTCTCCGGGACGGGCGCCTTTCCGGTATTTCATGGCTTCTTCGAAATCCGGATTCGGCCGGAGGATCGGATCGCAATGGTGCTGCTCGGCTATTACCAGCCTCCATTCGGAGCAGCCGGTGCGGTATTCGATGCCTTCGTCGGGCGCTGGATTGCAAACGTGACGGTCTCCCAGTTGCTCGACGAGATCGTGGACACGATACATGACGTTGACGATCGTAAGACGATGGAACGGAACGACCCGAGGAGAGGATAAACATCCGACCGATTGAACGCGGATATCTGAATGAGAACGGACGGGAAGCGCTTCGAAGCATTTCTTCGCGAGTTCGAACCGACAATCGCGGCGCTGGGGAAAGCTGCGGTAGCGCGGCTACGCAAGCGATTGCCGTCCGCCGATGTGATGATCTACGACAACTACAACTTTCTGGTAGCCGGCTTCTCTCCGGACGGCCGAGCATCCAACGCCGTGCTTTCGGTCGCGCTCGGGGCGCGCGGCGCCAAACGCTGCTTTCTTCAAGGCGCGGCTCTTTCCGACCCTCATCATATTCTGCGTGGATGCGTTGCGCGCAACATCCGCCTGACGTCCGCGAAGACTTCGACCGACCCGAGGTCGCCATGCTGATAGACTTGGCGACTGCGGGCACGCGAGTGCCGTTCGACGACGCGCGCAGCGGCCGCCTCTACGTGAAATCCGTCTCCCCGAAAAAGCGGCCGCGGCGGCCGGCTAGCTAGAGGGGATTGCGTTGCGCCGGCCTTCATTCCGCTTTTCGTCGCGTCATCGGCTCACGCGCAGGGCTGAGATGTCCGTAGAGCCTCGTTCGGAGGCAATCCGCGTGAGGCGCATCGGTGTCGTGATGGAGCCAAATCCCGCTGATGCGCGCGAGGCCGAGGGCGTGTGCAATCCCGGTGCTGCACGCGGTCCCGATGGGGAGCTCTATCTCTTTCCCCGGCTCGTCGCTCGCGGAAACTCCTCGCGTATCGGCATCGCGCGCGTGTGCTTCAACGGTGACGGCGATCCTACCGGCGTCGAGCGCCTCGGTATCGCGCTCGAACCCGAAGAACCCTACGAACGCGTGACATCGGAGATCGGCGGCTGCGAAGACCCTCGCGTGACCTATCTGCCCGCGCTCGAGCACTACGTCATGACCTATACGGCCCTCGGCCCGAAGGGCCCACGCATTGCTCTGGCGACGTCGCACGACCTGTTCGCCTGGGAGCGCCTCGGTCCGGCGTGGTTCACGCAGCCGGTTTCGGGCGTCGATTTCAACGGCGTCGCCGACAAAGACGCGGTCTTCTTTCCAAGCGCCATCGCGGATGCCAGCGGAAGCCCTTCCATAGGACTCGTGCACCGGCCCCTCTTCCCGCACGCGACCCCGGAGGAGGCCGCTTTGCAGCCCACGCCTCGGCGGCTGGATCTCGATCACGAGAGCATGTGGATTTCGTATTGTTCGCTCGAGGCAGCCAAGTGCAACAAACACCTCCTGTGCCATTTCACGTCGCATCATCGGCTGGCGGCGCCCGTTTCCGCATGGGAGCGCCTGAAGATCGGCGCCGGAACGCCTCCGATTGCGACGGAGTATGGGTACGTCATGCTCTATCACGGTGTCTCTGGTCCCATTAGCGACGAGGTGCGCACGATGACGTACGCGGCGGGTCTGATGGTTGTCGACAGGAACGATCCGCGGGACATCCGCTATCGCTCGTCGGATCCGATTTTGGAGCCGGAGCTGCCCGAAGAAATGAGGGGGGCGGTCGACCGAGTCGTCTTCCCGACTGGTGCCGACGTGCGAAGCGATCTCGGCGTTCCTCGCCGATTAGACGTCTACTACGGCATGGCCGATTATCGTATCGGGGTCGCGCGTCTCGACCTGCCGGAGTTGCTACCTGCCGGAGCGCCGGCGGTGCGTCCCGACCACTGCGTCTAGCGCCGTCAACCTCGCAGAGCCATCCAAACGAGATAAACGCCCATCAGCGTTGCCGCGACGAATCCAAATGCAAAGGCTGCGGTTCCCCCGTTGTGCCATCCGGCGGAGCGGTTAGGCGGTGAAGAGCACGGCAAGCCCGATAATGAACGCGGCGACGCCGTAGAGGTTTTGAATCAGCCGACTTCAGATCATGGTTGAGCGAGCAGTGCCCGCATTTCGGCGATCTCTCGGCTCTGCGCCGCGATGATGGCGCGGGCCAGCGCGCGCAGCCGTGGATTCGTGCCGTAACGTAGCTCGGCGTTGGCCATGGTAATCGCCGCCTGATGGTGAGGGATCATCATGAGGATGAAGTCGTGGTCGGCATTCCCGGTCAGCCGCATGCGCATCATATTGCCGCGCATCTGCATCATCGACTGCATCATCGCGCTATCCGCCATTGACCTCGCGTTCGGGCCCATCGGGCAGGCCCCCATCCCCATGCCGGAATGCATGCCCGAGCGCGAATGCATCCCGGAGCTCGGCGCCGCACTGCCGTGCGTCATCATCCCGCCCGGCGTCATCCCGCCGTGGGCCATCACCGGAGCCGGCGAGGCGCCCTGAGCGAATACCGGTCGGGTGACGTTCAGGGAAATCCCCAGCAGCAGGCCGACGGCTAACGCCAGGCCCGTGATCACGATCTTCATTCTTCAATCCTCCAACTGTCGCATATCGTTGTAAAAATTTAACCAGCAATTGAGAAGCCGCCGTGAAGGCTCCTTTCACTTCATCGTTCACCTCGCTTCCCAATGGCTTCTTTTCGCGGCGTCATGCTTGGCCAGTAGTTCCAGTCAGAAGGAAAGGAACGACCATGCTGAACTCCGCGCGCATCGCGCTCGTATGCCGGCGGAAGGGGCGTTCGCTGACATGAACCTTCGCGAATCTGCCGCTCTCTGGCCCGTTGCCGCCGTGTTAGCGGCGATCGCAATTTTCGGCACGAAGGCGATACCGACGTCGGCGCTCCCGACGTTCGCGAAGGCCTACGGAGTTGAGTGTTCGCTCTGCCACAGCGTTCCGCCGCAACTCAACGCATACGGTCGCTACATTCAGCGCACCGGCTATTCGGCTCTCAGCCGTGACGTGCTCAAGAACGTGCTCCCGGTGAACGTCGCGGAGGAAGTGACCTACGATAGCCAAGGCTCGCACCAGGTGGAACCTGGTAACCTCGCGTTGCACGCCGTCGGCTATCTCAGCCCGGACATTACCTACCATATTCATCAGTGGATCGTGCAAAACAGCCAGGCCGGCGGACTTGATACATTTCAACTTGCTTACAATAGGCTGTTCAACGGTAACGGTCATTTCTTCGTCGGGAAACTCTCCGCGCTTCCGGTGCCCGCGCCGTTCAGCAACCAGTCGGACATCGCGAAATACGCATCCGCCGAACTGACGGTCGGCGAGCACATGTATACGTTCGACATGATGCGCTGGGGAACGGCACTGAGCTACGTGCACGCGAATCTCTACGTTCAGGCCGGCTGGTTCGGCAGTAGCGCCGATTGGAACGGCGCAACTGATTTTTCGAACAACACCGACAAGACGTTCCAGTGGATCGCGGCGTATGCGGACCCGAATCGCCCGCTGGAAGCCGGCGCGTTCGGCAGCATCGGTTCGTATCCGCTCGCCGAAGGCGGCGTCGACCCGTACCACACGCTCGGGCTCTACGTGCAGCGCGATCCCGGGCCACGCTTCATGCCGGGCGTCTTTGCGCTCTACCAATGGGGGCACGATGCCAGTCCCGGCTCGATGATGATATCCGGGTCGATGGCGCCGACGCCCTTCGGACCAGCCGACAGCACCGCGGAGACGTTCGAACTCTACGAGCCGATTCTCGGCGAGCGCGGGCTCATGGGATTGCGACAGGAGACGACCGACGACGGGTTGGGGAATGTCAGTCGTAGTGGCGATATCGACCTTTCGTTTATGCCGTTCGCTCACTACGATTATCTCCATCTTTTCCTCGAGAACGCGCTCATCCAGAACTCCCGCCCCGCGTGGCGCGGCGGCTTGTGGTGGATCGCTCCGCTCTAGCACCGTGTGTAGGAATGAAGGCCGAGAAGATGAGGACACCGCGAACGACATCGTTCGGCATAGGGGTATTGATTCTCGCGACCGCCCTTGAAGCCGGCTGCAGCGGGCAATCGAGCTCTCAGGAACAATCGAGCGCAGGGCAGCTGCACGTTTCGCTTGCGTTTGCGCCAACCCCGATGCGGATCGGATCCGACACGGCGACGATCACCGTCGCGGATAACGTCGGCAAGCCGGTTCCCGACGCACAGGTCATTATTATATCCGCCATGCCTGCCATGACGATGAACGTGCCGATGAGAATGCCGGACCAGGGCACCGCAGGGAACGTCTACCGCGCTAGGGATCTCGGCAACGGAATCTATCGGGCGCAAGTCGACATAACCATGCCCACGCTCTGGTATTTCGTGATTCACGCACGGACGCCGCGCGGGTACGGCACGGCACTGTACGAGGCGCGACTTTCCCGCGCGCGCCGGTGATGTTGTAGTCATGGCGCCAAACCGGATTCCGCTACTTGCGAATCCTCTGCGGCATCGTGTGGACCATCGACGCCTGGCTCAAGTGGGACCCTACGTTCATCAGCAGCTTCATGTCGTTGGCGACATCTCACCGCGCGATGCGGGTATTCATGGTGACGTAAAGGTAGAGCCGGCCGATCGATTCGAAACTTGCGACGGTTATGAATATGGACGATAAGCTCGGCGAGGCTGTGTTGATGCTCGATCCGTGCCTGTGTCGCGCCGAACTTGCTGCCGCCCAGGCGCAAGCAAAGAAACTGGCCGGGGTCGAGAAAGTCGAGAGCAACCTGGTGCATGACGCGGTGCGCGTCAGGTTCGTTCGAGGCCTCACCAGCGAGGCGAAGATTCTCTCAGAGATGGCGAGCGCGGGGTTCCGTCCGTGCTCGGGGTGCGAGCATGCAAACGGAAACAAGCCGGCGCACGAAGACCACTCTCGGCACGGGCCGGCGATGATCGCCGACATGCTACGCAAAGCGATATGGACCGGAATTCTCGCCGTGGTGGTGACGCTCTACTCCTCGCTTGGTACGCGCTTGGGCTTCCACGGAACCCTTCCATTTGGATTGAGCGGCGACGTTCTCGGGCTGATCGTGACGACGCCGGTTGTCTGGTGGGGTGGATGGATATTCATCGCTTCGGCCTGGCGCGCGCTCTTGCGACGCGAGATCAATATGATGACGCTCATTGCGCTGGGCATCCTCGTGAGCTATCTGTACTCTGTCGGTGCCGGCTTAGCGCGCTCGCCGGAGGTTTTCTTCAACGCCTCCGCGATGCTCGTGGCGTTCTCGCTCGTCGGACACTGGATGGAGATGCGCAGCCGCTACGCAACGGGTAAGGCCGTCGAGGCGCTGCTCAAGCTTGCGCCGCCGACCGCGCGCGTGCTGCGCGACGGACAAGAGACCGAGGTGCCGCTCGCAACCGTCGTCGTGGGCGACCGGCTGGTTGTCAAGCCGGGTGATCGCGTGCCGGTCGACGGGCTCGTCGAATCCGGCGGGAGTTATGTTGACGAGTCGATGATCACGGGTGAGCCTGTGCCGGTGCGGAAGGAAGCAGGATCCGTCGTCACCGGCGGCACCGTCAACCAGAACGGTAGCTTCGTGTTCGTGGCGAAGGCTGTCGGTGCAGATACGGCGCTCGCGCGCATCGTGCAGATGGTGCGCGACGCACAATCATCCAAGGCGCCCGCACAAGGGCTGGCGGATCGAGCCGGATTCTACCTCGTCTGGCTCGCGCTCGGCTCGGGCACCTTGACGTTTGCGGTCTGGATGATCGCCGGTGCGGGGGCGGGCTTTGCGATGCTGACTGCGGTGGCGGTTATCGTCATCGCTTGTCCGGATGCGCTCGCGCTCGCGACACCGACCGCAATGACCGTTGGAGTCGGGCGCGCGGCACGCGCGGGCGTGCTGTTCAAGAACGCGACGGCCCTCGAGGCAACCGCCGCGCTGACCCGCGTGGTATTCGACAAGACCGGAACGCTCACGCTTGGGCATCCGAGTCTCACTGATGTCGTCCCTGCGGGATCGTACGCCCGCGACGACGTGCTGCGATACGCTGCTGCGATCGAGCGCGACAGCGAACACCCACTCGCCCGCGCGATAGTCGAGGGCGCCAAAGCGTTGGATGTGCCCGCGGCCGAAGGCTTCGAAGCGCTACCCGGCCGCGGCGTGCGCGCGCGCGTCGACGGTCATGATGTCTCTCTCGGCAACGCCGTGCTCATGAACGAGCGCAGCGTGACCATCGATCCCGAGCGAACCGAACGTTTTGCGGCGCTCGCCGCCGACGCGAAGACGCCCACGTACCTCGCGGTCGACGGCGTTCTTGCGGGAATCGTCGCAGTCGCAGATCCCATCCGAGCATCCGCTGCGGCCGCGATCGCCGACCTTCACGCTATGGGCATCAAGATCGCGATGATCACCGGTGACAACGAACACACCGCGCGGTCGGTCGCACGGACGCTCGGGATCGACGACGTGCTCGCCCAGGTCTTGCCGGAACAGAAGTCCCTGCGAATCCGCGATTTTCAAACTGCGGGCGACCGCATCGCCATGGTGGGTGACGGCGTTAACGACGCACCCGCGCTCGCGCAGGCCGACGTCGGCATCGCGGTCGGCGGCGGAGCGGACGTTGCCATCGAGACGGGGGACGTGGTGCTGATGAATAGCCAGCCCCAGGCCGTTGCTACGGCGGTTCGACTCGCGCGCATCGTACGCGGAAAGGAAAGACAGAACCTCGTGTGGGCGGCGGCCTACAACGTGCTCGCTATTCCGATTGCAGCGGGTGTGTTTTATCCATCATTCCACATTCTGCTGGCACCGGAGTTTGCTGCCTTGGCGATGAGCCTGTCGACGATCTCCGTTACGCTCAACGCGCTCGCCATCCCAAATCTTGCAGGGTTGACCGCACCTGGCGGTTCTGCTAAGGTGGTTAGCAGATGAAGCGGCTGCTGCGCTTCGGCGCGGGGGGGGCGGTCTCGGCGCTTGGGCCGCTGGAGTCCGAGGTCATGGATGAACTGTGGCTGCGCGGCGGGTGGTCGAGTGCTCCGGAGATCATGCCGCGTTTTGCGTCGCGGTTTGCGTACTCGACGATCAAGACCGTTCTGAACAATCTTTCCGTAAAGGGGCACGCGCGCAAACGCGCAGCCGGGCACGTCAATGAGTTCTCGGCGGCGTTGACTCGCGAGGCCTTCGAGGAGCGTCTGGTGGCCGACGTCGTCAAACCGCTCGTCGCCCATTATCGCAATCCGCTGCTCGCGCACATCGTGCATCAATTGGACGACGAGGACGGGATCGCGGAGTTGGAGCGGTTGTTGCGCGAGCGGCGGGGAGCATCGCGCCGTGGCTGAAGCGGCGGAGTTCTTCCGGCAATGCGCCTTTTCCGTGGCATTGCTCTTCTCGCTCTGCGGCCTGATCGCAATTCCGTTCCTTACGTGGCTTGCGATTCGCCGACTCGCGCCTGGCATTCTCTCGATGAGCGAGGACGCTGCGTGGCAGGCGCCGCTAGCCGCGATCGCTGCGGCGACTCCCGGAGCGACGTTCCTCGTGCTCGCTATCGTCGGATTGCTTGGGGCGTCGTCTGCAGGATGCTTGAACTACGTATGGGGACGCATCCTTTTTGGTGCAGTTCTCCTATTGCTGCTGCTTAGTCTATTGCGCGCCGTTCGCAGGATCTCGGGCCATGCCGCGGAGGTGCGCCGGCTGATCGAACGATCGCACGATGCGAACCCGTCCGTTGATGCCGTAGCCGCACGTTGCCGCGTTCGGGTACGCGTTCTGGACTATTCAGGGCCGTTTTGCGCGCTGGTCGGGTTCTGGCGGCCGATGGTCCTAATCTCCACAAGCACGCTCGCGCGACTGAAGGATCCGGAGCTGGAAGCCGCTCTCCGTCACGAACGTGCGCATGCCGTGCGTTGCGATCTCGCACTCGCAGCGGCGCTCGGTTTTTTCGCCAAGCTCCTCCCACTCCCGGTAACCGACCTTGTAGAGGCGTACGCCTCAGCTCGAGAGATGGCGGCGGACAAACGGGCGGTGCAAGAGTGCGCTCCTGAGGCTTTAGCGCATGCGATCCTTGCTGCCGGCACTCAGGGGCCGACGATGACCGCAGCGGCTCTTGCGGGAGACATGCGGTTAGTACGCCGGCGTATCATCACCCTGCTGCGCGAGAACGATCGGCCTGTGAACCCGTACGGTCGCCGCATCGCGACGACGGCCTTGCTCGCCGCAGTCCTCCTCGCAAGCACAATGCCGGCACTTCTGGGGATACTGAACTGCCATGCGTGCATCATGAGCGGGATCCACGTTTAAATGCGGGGTGGTGCATTTTTTTGCGGCCTATTGCTAACGGGGTTAGCAGCCACGGCGGCACCTGCAAGCGCCGGGGTGAGCGCCGCGCCCGCCATGGCTTCCGGCGATCCTGCCGCCTGGCGCACGGCGACCTTTGCGCTCATCGCCATAATCGTCGTCGGCGCATTCGTTCTCGTGCGCGATCGGCGGCCGATAACCATCGCGTTGTTCGGCTTAGCGGGTGCGGTCGTCGTAGGATTGGCCGTTGCGCAGGCGCGATTCGCCGCTCCGGCGATGGACATGGCGTCGATGCAGAGCGCCGCCGGCACTGCTCCGGTTCCGGTGACGATCGCCGTCATCGGCCCTGCAAGCCTTGGAGGCGCGACGATCGCCGCCCCGGCGAGCATAGAGCCATACTTGACGCAGAACATCGTCGCGCGCGTACCCGGCCTTCTTACAAACTTCGCGGCGTATACGGGAGATCGCGTCCATGCGGGCGAGGTCGTGGCCTATCTCGAGGAGCCCGAGTTGCAGAGCAACGCGCAGGCCGCAGCCGCCGATGCGCAGGCAGCCCAGCGCCAAGAGACCGTGGCAGCGACCGACGCGCAGGCCGATAACGCCGATCTCTCCGCGAAGCGCGAGCGAGTTCGATATTGGGACGCGGAAATCGCGCGCGAGCAGCTGCTTCTCGACGCCGGCGCGGTGTCGCGCCGCGAGTACCAAGACGAACGCGCCGAGGCGACGGCTGCACGATCCGCATATCGATCGGCCGAGGCGCGGATCGCCGGCGCCGAGGCCGCCATGGATAGCGCCCATGACCAAGCGATTGGGGCGCTCGCAACGGCGCGATCCCGTAGCATCGTGGCCGGTTACACGCGCGTCGTCGTTCCCGACGATGCCTTCGTGGTGAAGCGTCTCGTCGATCCGGGCGTTTACGTGCAGGCGGGAACGCCGATTCTCCAGGTTGCGGTCATCGATACCCTACGCGTCCGGGCACAGGTCGCGCAACGAGATTTACCCTCCATCGACATCGGCACCACGATGGATGTCGTGCTTGAAGGCGAGGCGCGCCTTCAAGGGAGCGTTGCATCGATCTCTCCGGTGGTCGATCCCCTGACGCACACCGCGATCGTCGAGGCGATCGTGCAAAACCCCGGCGGCGCCTTGCAACCCGGCGGCTTCGCCCACGTGATCCTCCATGGTCGTGGAGCTGCGTCCGTTCATTCCTTTGCGGTTCCGTCCGCGGCAGTTGTCGGAGGCGCGACGACGGCAGTGTGGATCGATGCAAGCGGCACGGCGCATCGCGTGAGCGTGAGCGTCCTGTCCGACGACGGTACGACGGCATATGTAAGCGGCCCACTTCACCAGGGAACGCGCGTGATCGTGACGGGAGCTTCGAACCTCGAGGAGGGGCAGGCAGTCGCGGGCGTGTCGCCGTGACCGAGCGACCGGAAAAGACCGAACGCAGCGTTGCCGCCTGGGCGCTGCGCAATCCGTACGCGATCGTCGCGGCATTTCTCGCGGTCGTCATCGGTGCGCTCGCAGCCGCGCTCTTTCTGCTGCCCACGCGCATGATGCCGTACGTTCAAAGCCCGCTCATTTCCGTTGTCACGATGACGCCGGGCTATTCGCCCGAAGAGGTCGAGACGTATTTCACCAAGCCGATCGAAGAGCGAATGACCGACTTACCCGGCGTACGGTACATCCGCTCGACGTCCCAGCAAGGCGTCTCCATCGTCACGCTGCAGTTTCCGTACGGAACGGACATGCAGAGGGCGCTCGTGAACGTGCAGCAGCTCGCGAGGCAGGCGGAAGGAGATCTGCCGTACGACCGGGCGAACCTGAAGCCCTCGTACGTCGTGGCAGTGGATCCGCTCAACACGCCGGTGCTGCAGCTCGCAGTCACCGCCGACGGCTGGGACCCCGTGCAGTTGCGCCAGTTCGTCGCCAACGACGTGGTCGACCAGCTGAAAAGCGTGCCCGGCGTGCAGGTCGCTTTCCCTTTCGGGGGCTTGCAGCGCCAAATTCAGGTTAACGTCGATCGGAACGCGCTGGCAACCGACCGGCTTTCAATCGTCGGCGTTGCCGATGCAATCGACGCGCAGAACGTCAGCCGCTCGGGAGGCGTCGTGACCGGCGGTGCGACGGAGACGCTCGTGCGCGGTGCGCAGCGCGCGCTCTCAGCGCAGAGCATCCTCGACTACCCGGTCGGAACGGCCGCAGGCCGCACCATCTACGTGCGCGATGTTGCGACCGTACGCGACGGGCCGGCGGAGGTGCGCAGCGCGTACCGCTTCAACGGAAGAGATGCCATCGAAGTTTCGGTGATCGCGAACCCGGATGCAAGTTCGCCGAGCGTTATCGCGGCCGTCATGGGTCACATCGCACAGATCAAAGCGGCTCATCCCAGCGTGCACTTCGCTCGGGCGTACGACAATTCACGCTTCGTGCACGATCTCATGCGCAACATGCTCGAAGAGCTGATCCTCAGCGTGATTCTCGCCGGCGTCGTGCTGCTCGTGTTCCTGGAAGACGTGAGCGCGACGTTCATCGTGATGACATCGATTCCGACATGCTTATCGCTCGCCGTTTTGTTGTTCGCGCCGATGGACCTCTCGATCAACAGCTCGACGCTGGTCGGGTTGCTCCTGGCGATCGGCCGCTTGGTGGACGATTCGATCGTCGTCATCCACTCGGTGCATCGGCAACTCGATGAGGGGAAGTCGCCCGCGCGCGCGGCGGTGGACGGGACGATGCAGGTGATCGTTCCCATTGCCGCAGCGACGGGCGTTATGATTCTTGCCGTCGTGCCGTTGTTGATGAGTGGCGGCATTACGCAAATCATGTTCCTCGGACTGGTCTGGCCGATCGTTTTCGCGCTGCTCGCATCGCTGGCCGTCTCTGTAACGCTCACGCCGCTGCTCGCGGCCTACCTCTTCCAAAGCAAGGAACTGCGCTCTCCGATCCGCAGCCGCGTCGATGCGGCGATAGGGCGAGTGCTCCGCCCCGCACGCACCGGCCTGACGAGGCTCGACGCAGCGTACCGGCGCGCGCTGGCCTGGAGCCTCGACCATCGCTCGATCGTTCTCGGAAGCACGGTGCTGCTCACGTACGTAGGCGTGTCGCTGTTTCCGTTTATCGGCCAAGAGATGATGCCGCTTGCGGATACCGGCCAGGCGTACGCCTCTCTCGAGATGGATCCCGGCACCTCCTTTGCGGCGACGAATGCGGCCAGCCGTCGTTTCGAGTCGCTGCTGCGTAGACAGCCGGAGGTCGAGAGAGTCTCGGCCGAGATCGGGGAGCAAAGCGGAGGCGATTACTTTACGGGGCAGGCGATGAACGGCGTCAGCGACGCTTCGTACGTCATCACGTTCACGCCGAAAGAGGCGCGCCTACGCTCGATATGGCAAATCATGGATTCCGTCTATGCACAAACGATGCAGAGCGTTCCGGGCATTCGCCGGTTAGCCCTAAAAGAGATGGGCGCCGACGTGATGGCAAGCAATAGCGCGCCCATAGAGATTCTTTTGTACGGACCGCAGCGCCGAGAACTCTACCACTCGGCGCAAGCCGTCGCCAGTCAGGCGCGGGGAATACCCGGTCTCTACGAGGTCGCTACGAGCTCGTCGCTGACGCAGCCCGAGGAGCACATCGTCGTCGACCGAACGCGCGCCTCACAGCTCGGGCTGACGCCGCAGAACGTCCTGATGCAGGCATATTATAGTTTGCACGGTGGCCTTACTAGCGAATATTTCAATCCATCGAATCTGCGCCACGATACGATCCTCGTGCGTTATAGGAAAAACCAACGCAACCGCGCCGCGGACATCGCGGCGGTGCAGATCGTGGGCGAAAACGGGCAAGTCGTCCCTTTGCGGGCGGTCGCGACGGTCGAACGCACCGTGGGCCCGTCGTTGATCGAGCACGACGGCCTGCGGCCGAGCGTTTCGATTTTGGGGTTCTATCGCAGAGGCGGCCCCGGGGAGATGAGCATCGACGCGAACATCCTTATGCGCGGGACGGCGGCGGTTGCATTCCCGCAAGGTTACGGCATGGAGACGCGCGGCGATATGACCGAGATGACGCAAAGCTTCAGCCGGCTGCTCAATGCGATGAAGATCGCGATGCTCTTTGTCTTTTTGCTGCTGATGGCACAGTTCCGATCCGTGTTTGCTCCGTTGGTCATGTTGCTCGCGATTCCGCTGCAATTGCTCGGGATGTTCGCTGGTCTTCTCCTCGCGCATCAGGATTTTTCCACGGTGTCGATTCTCGGTATCGTCGTCGCCAACGGCATGGCCGTCAGCAACGCTATCCTTCTGCTCGATCTCATCATTCGCAGGCGAGCCGAGGGCGCGACGCTCCGTGACGCGATCCTCCATGCCGGGCCCATCCGTCTACGACCGATTCTCATGACGACGATCGTGAGCCTCATCGTTCTCGTACCAGTCGCATTTTTCCCGAAGAGCGGAATCGACGCGTATTCGCCGCTCGCCACCGTCATCATCGGGGGCCTCTCGATTTCCACGGTGTTGACGCTGCTGGTCGTTCCCGTCCTGTACAGTCTGACGGACGACGCCGCCGCCTGGTGGCACCGGCAGATCTCGCGTGGGCACCGCGACGCATCGGTCGAGAGCGTCGATGCGTAGCCGCGCCGCGTCCTTCGCTTTGGCATGTGCGATAGGTACGAGTGGTATCGGTTACGCGCGAGCGCTGCAATGGGCGGGCCCCCTGACGCTCGCGCAAGCAATACAACGCGCCCGAAGCTCGAGCTTCGACGTACGCATGGCGCTCGCCGACGCGGCCGCCGCGGCGGCGAGGGCTGCGTACACGCGCTCGACGCTCTTCCCACAGGTTGGAGTGTCGGGAACGACGAGCAATGGTGGGATTACGCAGCTCGGGATGCCCTACGCGCAGCAAACGTATGTATTGGCGACGGCGACGGTTCCGATCTTCGTCCCAAGTACCCTGGAGACGGCCGTCGCCGCCGGAGGTTCGGCGCGGGCTGCGGGATACGTGGCAGCGGCCGAGCGAAACGATGCCGCGCTGCTCGCGACGCAAAATTACGAACGGGCGCTGCTGGCACAGGCGATCGTCGACGCGCGCGCTATTGCAGTCAACTACGAGCAGCGCAACGTCAATGACGTGCAAGTTCGCGTGCGTGTGGGCGATGCGGCGCGCTATCGGCTCTTCGAAAGCCGTGCGGCGCTCGCCCAGGCTCGGCAGTCGCTCGAAGACGCCTCCGCCGACCGCGACGAGGCCATCGCGGATTTGGAGGTCCTTCTCGACCTTGCGGTCACGCCGGATCTCCGCCTGGCAGACCCGCTCGTACCGTCGTCGCTTCCGGGAGATCGCGAAGCGATAACGCGGCGCGCGCTCGTGCAACGGCCGGAAATCCTCGCCGCTCGCGAACAGCTCGCGACGGCGCAAGCGAAACTGGCGGCTGCACGGGCGCAATACCTTCCGACCGTAGCCGCAAATGCGCAAAGCTACAGCGGCCGCTCGAACCCGCCTCTTGGGGCGATGGGCTATCAGGTCGGTATCACGGCGTCGCTGCCGCTGATCGATGGAGGCAGCCGCCCGGCAGCGACGCACGAAGCGCAGGCCTACGTCGTGCGCGCGAAGGCGGCACTAGAAGAGGCGCAACTCTCCGCGCAACGCGACGCGGCGAACGCATGGCGTGAGTATCAAGCGGCGCAGCGCAATCTCTCTGCGGCTCGTACGCAGACGGTGAGCGCTCGGGAAGAGCTGCGCCTTGCCTTGCTTCGCGATCGGGCGGGCAAGGGAACGACGCTGGAAACGCTCGTGGCCCTGTCAGATGCAGCAATCGCGCGTGAGAACCTACTGAGGGCCATCGCTCGGCTCAACATCGCCGTTGCGGCCGTCCATCATGCGGCCGGCGACCCCTTCACTTCACGGGAGAGTTCATGAAACAGGTTGTCACGTCACTTGCTCTCGTTTTTCTCGTCGCGTGCAGCGCGAGCCCGGCGATTCGCGTTGCGTTCAACCCGGACCCGCCCCGCCTCGGAACGCAAACGCTCACCGTCACGCTCAAAGAGGGCGACACGCCCGTAAAAGGAGCGGAGGTTAGCGTGGCTACGGTGATGCCGGCAATGGCGATGTCCGGTCCTGCGGTTACGGCGAGCGACAATGGAGATGGAACGTATACGGCGCACCTGTCGCTGCAGTACGCCACGCGCTGGGTCTTCGAAATCACGGCCTCTGCTACCGGCAAGACCACGCACGCTCAGATCACCCGTGACGTGCGGTAAATGTACGATGAATGCGATGTGAATCGAGAGCGAGAAGAAGAGGTCATGAGCGATCCTCCCGATAGCTGCGGCCGCGCCGCATTCCTGAAAGCGACGTCCCTCGTTTTGGGGGCGAGCTACGTCGCCGGACTCGGATCCGCGCGAACCGCCGATGCGGCCGGCGGCGGCCCGCCGATGGAGGCGTCGACCCCCGCCGACGCACTCGCCAAACTCAAGGCGGGCAACGCGCGCTTCGCGGCCGGCAAGCCGGAGTGCGCTCCGCTCACGGCGCGCGTTGCAGAACTCGCGAGCGGACAGAATCCGTTTGCCGTCGTGCTCGGATGCTCGGACTCGCGCGTTCCCGTCGAAACGATCTTCGATCAGGTTCCGGGAAACGTCTTCGTCGTTCGCGTGGCGGGGAACTATCTTACCGATGACGGGCTTGGCTCGATCGAGTACTCGGTGGCGGTTCTCAAATCGAAGCTCATCCTCGTGCTCGGTCACTCGAGCTGCGGGGCCGTCAGCGCCGCACTCACGTACGTCAAAGACGGTGCGACGCAGCCCGGCCACATTCAAGACGTCGTGATGGCGATTGCGCCCGCCGCTCGAGCGGCCAGAGGCCTTCACGGCGACTGGCTCGCGAATGCCGTATCAGAGAACGTCAGGCGCAACGTGCATGCGATGACGCAACGCTCTCATATCGTCGACGACGCGGTAAGAGCCGGATCCTTGCACGTTGCCGGCGGCGTCTACGACCTGCACACGGGGCGAGTTCAGGTTATCGCGTAGCGCCGCGACGAGGATCACGTAGCCGCGCCTCCTCGCAGACGCTCGGCAAGATGTTCGCCGACCCGGATCGCATTCGCCATCGCGGTCAGAGCCGGGTTCACCGCGCCGATGCTGGGGAAGAAACTCGTGTCGACGACGTAGAGATTGTCGATCTCGTGCGTCTTGCAGGTGAGGTCGAGAACCGTCGTAGCCGGATCGACGCCGAAGCGGCAGGTTCCCACCTGATGCCCGACGCCGGCGATCGGCACGTCTTGCTCGAAGTAGTGGTTGCGCTGCAGCAGGCGACGCGGCCGCATGCCGATGCCGCCGAGCATCGCCTCGAGCCGGCGAAAGAGGCGCGCGAACTCTTCCCTATTCGTCGGCTGGTACGACAGCGTGATCGTCCCGTCCGCCGCGACGGTGATGCGGTTCTCGGGACGTGGCAGGTCTTCGGTCGTCAGCCAAAAATCGACGGAGTGATCGGAAAGCTCTTGCAGCGTGAACTCGGGTGCCAGGGCGGTCTCGCGCGGGCGCTCGCCGCGATACATCGGGGGTTGCGATTTCCCCACCATTTGAATGTTACCCATCGGATATGCGAAGTCGCGCTCGCCGAAGTAGAAATCGTTGAGGGCCAGCGTCTTTTGGAAGACCGTCGGGTTTTTCTCGAGCGAGACGGCCATCACCGCCGCGCAGTTGTGGAACATGTAGTTGCGCCCGACCTGTCCCGAGCCGTTCGCAAGCCCCCGAGGATGCGCGTCGTTCGCTGAGCGAAGGAGCAGCTTCGCCGAGTTCGCAGCGCCGGCAGAGACGACGACGACGTCGCTCGAGTACTCTTCGCGAGCGCCACGTCGCTCGACGATCACCTTCGTCACGGTGCGGCCTGAGTCTCCGGTCTCGAGTTTGACGACCTCTGCTCCGACCAGGAGCGTCACGTTCGGCATGTCGAGGATCGGCCGAACTGCGAGAACCTCGGCATCGGATTTCGCGTGGACGAGGCACGGGTACCCGTCGCACCATTTGCATCTGATGCACGCGCTGCGCGGCGGATCGGCTTCGTCGAGCAGTATCCCGCACGGCGCATGGAACGGGTGGTAACCCGCAGCCGCGAGATCGCTCATGAGCGCAGCCATGCGCGGCTCGTTGGACACGGCCGGCCACGGATAGGGCTTGCTCGCATACCCTTCGGTCGGATCCTCGCCGCGGTTGCCGTGAATCTGATACAACCACTCGGCTTTCGAATAATACGGCTCGAAATCGTCGTACCCGAGCGGCCATGCCGGCGACACCCCGTCGATGTGCCGGACGTCTCCAAAATCTTGCGGCCGCAGCCGATAGAGCGACGCCCCGTACACCTTGGTCGCTCCCCCGACGAAATAATGAACCTGCGGCTGAAACGGCCTGCCGTCCGCGTCGAGCCACGTCTCTTTCGAGATGTAACGGTTTTCCTGGAACACGGCCTTGGGGTCCCAGTTCTCGAGCTCGCGCGGTAGGAAGTTCCCACGCTCGAGCAAGAGCAGCTTCCTACCTGAGGGCGCGAGCGTGTGCGCGAGCGTACCTCCGCCCGCGCCCGTACCGATGATGATGACCTCGTAATGCTCGGTCGCCACGCCCCAAGTGTACCAACCCCAATTTGCAAGTTCCCCTCTGTTTTGCGGCCAATTCTGGTAATATTCATCAATCGTGCTACAACGTTGAGCGCTAAGACAGGATGAACATCTGACTGGTTGAGCCCAGGGCTCCCGGCCTCAACGTGGCTGGATCGAGCGTGATCGCTGATCGCTGGTTCCCGTCGTCCAAGCTCTGTTCAGCGTGCGGCAAAGAGAACGAGTCGCTCGCGTTCTCGGTAGGGAGCGCGTTCTCGAAGCGACAATGCTGCAATCCGGAGCCGTGGAGGCTCACGAGAGGAGCTCTGCATGGGAAGATTTCTTTGGATTTTTTGGTTTGTCTTCTGCCTGGGTCTCGGCGCGGGCGTTTCATCGGGGCTCGCGCAGCAGGCCCAGCCTGCGGTGGCGGTGATGAACTTCTCTACGCAGGGGCTTACCGGTGATTGGTGGGGGCAGTTCGAGCCCGGCGTTGCGCTCTCGGACCTCGTCACGGACCGGCTGGTGAACGCCGGCAGGTTCAACGTCGTGGAGCGCGCGAGGCTCGGCGACACGATGCAGGAGCATCGACTCGACACGTCAGGCGCGGTCGACCCAGAGACGGCGGTACGAGCAGCGCGGCTCGTCGGCGCACACTTCTTGATCGAGGGCAACGTCGTCCAGTTCGATCAGACGGGGAGCTCGGGCGCGAGCCTCGGCCAGAATATTGTTGTGAGCCACGTCGTGTCGAGCAGGCACGCAACCACGGTTGAAGGTACGCCGCCGCCGTGTTACAGGCCCACGATGGAGACGCGGTGCCCAACGGCCGCACCCCGCACCTCGAGCGTCACGACGAGTCACGTCACACATTCGGTTGCGGGCGCGCTCTCCGGGAACTTTGGCAGCGGTCGCGTCACGATCAAGGTCTCGGTGCGCGTGGTGAACGTCGAGACCGGTCAGATCGTTGAGGCATTCGACGACGAGCAGACGCAGACGGCAAACTCGTGGAGCGTCGGCGGCGCCGACTTCTTGACCGGCACGTACGGCAGCTACGAGAACGCAAACTTCATTTCATCGACCATGGGGCACCTCATCGACGCCGAGGCCGGTATCATTGCGGCGCACATAGATGGAGGCCGCCCGTTGAGCGCTGCGCCGATGGGGCCGTCGCTCACCGGGAGGATCATCGCGGTCGACAGCGGGTACTACATCATCAATCTCGGATCGTCGCGCGGGGTTGCCACCGGGCAATACTTTGCGGTGATGAAGGTGTCACAGGTTCGCGATCCCGGTACGGGCAGATACCTCACGGTCAACCAGCCGACGGGAAGAATCGAGATAACGTCGGTCAGTCCGCAGACCGCGATCGGGCGTCGCGTCTCCGGTTCCCCCGCGAACGGCCAAGAGGTAAAGTCGGAACCGTAACGCCTCGTCGCAGCATCACGCGTGCCGCGTTATAGCCTGCAGCACCCATGACGCCGCCTCCCGGGTGCGCCGCGGAACCGCACACGTAGAGATTTTCGATCGGAGTGCGATAGTCGGCGTATCCGGGAACGGGGCGAAAGGCGAAGAGGTTGTCGAGCGACATCGAGCCCTGGAAGATGTTGCCGCCGGTGAGACCGAAGCGCTCTTCGATATCGGGCGGCGTCAAGATTTGGCGGTCGATGACCGATTCCGTGAATCCCGGTGCGTAGCGCTCCACGATCGCGAAGCAGCGGTCGGCAAACTCGTCCTTGAGCCGTTCCGTCCACGGACCCTCTTTCAAACGGTACGGAGCATACTGCACGAACATCGAGACGACGTGTTTCCCCGGCGGAGCCAGGGTGGAATCGAGCGATGACGGCATTTGGAACTCGACGACGGGCTCCCGCGAAGCGCGTCCATATTTTGCATCGTCGTACGCCCGTTCGATGAAGTCCTGATCCGGGCAGAGATGCACGGTGCCGTGATGCTGCACGCCGGGCTCTCGTCCCGGGAGCGCGGTGAAGCTCGGGAGGCGGTCGATTGCAGCATTGATCTTGAGCGAGGCGCTATCGTACGAGATACGCGCGATCGCTTCCCGAAAGTCGGGCGGCAGCAGCTGCGGATCTATGAATCGTTCGAACGTGTGATGCATGTCGACGCCGCTTGCAACGGTGCGCGCCGCAATCTCGTCGCCGTTGGCGAGCACGACGCCAGTCGCCGTGCCGTTCTTGACGACGATCCGCGCAACCTCGGCGTCCGTGCGGATCTCGGCGCCGAGAGCCGTGGCTGCTTTGGCGAGCGCCTGCGTGATGCCGCCCATGCCGCCGCGCATATAGGCCCACACCCCTTTCTTGCCGTTCGTCTCACCCATCACGTGATGGAAGAGAACGTAGGCGGTACCGGGCATCGATGGCGCCATGAATGCGCCGATGATCGCGTCGGTCGCAAGCGTGCCCTTCAGCTCCTCCGACTCGAACCAGCGGTCGAGGATCGGCCGTGCGGCTCCGGTGAGGACCTCCACGGCTTGCGTCATCGCGGATCCCAGGCGTTGCATCGAACGGCCAAGCCGCAACGCCGCTACGAGATCACCGAGCCTCGGCCGGCGGATATTCGGCGGGGCCTGCATGAGCGTCGGCTCGATGACCGACGCAACGCGCCCGAGCATCGCTTCGTATTTCGGATATGCGTGCGCGTCGCGCGTGCTGAACTTCGCGATCTCCCGAGCGTCCTCTTCGATGCCGCGCCCGAGCATCAGGTATCGCCCGTCGAGAAACGGCGAGAACGACGCCGGATTGCGCTCGATCACCTCGAAGCCATACGCCTTCAGATTGAGATCGCGTACGATCTCAGGCCGGAAGAGGCTGTTGACGTACGCCGCCGTCGATATCTTGTACCCGGGAAAGATCTCTTCGGTGACGCAGGCGCCGCCGACGATCGAGCGCCGCTCGAGCACGAGAACCTTCCATTTCGCGCGTGCGAGGTAACACGCCGCGACGAGACCGTTGTGGCCACCACCGATTACGATCGCGTCATATTTGGAGTGCATGTTTCTCCCGTCTACTACTGGCGTAACGCGGCCGGCTGAAAGCAAGGTAGGGCAGGTTTCTTTTAGGCATAAGCTTCGAGCCGCGACCGCACGGGCGATGTCTATGCGCTATTATCCCACGGATTCCTAGAAAAACCGCAGCGAACCCCGGCTAGACGGAAGGTTCGCCCATGCGCAAATCCGGCTTACAGGCGCGCTCCCCGCCCTCGTCCAATCATCAAGGCCATGGCGCGCATAGCTGCCTTTGGAACTGGTGCCGTGACCGTGTGCGCCGCCGGCATTGCCGCGCTCGTCGGGCTGGGTTACGTACTGGAGGGCGACGGTCTGGTCGTCGCCGCGCTCCTGCTTCCACCGCTGATTATCGCGCTGGTCGTACAGATGTTTTCTCGTCACGACCG
>Ga0307373_10004398_pt1 | contig 23746 bp, 23 predicted proteins | sample OX2MG_FD_202534 | JGI IMG/M metagenome (GOLD analysis project Ga0307373, IMG submission 202534) | Soil microbial communities from Risofladan, Vaasa, Finland - OX-2 | ecosystem: Environmental > Terrestrial > Soil > Coastal area > Acid sulfate soil | place: Finland: Risofladan, Vaasa | collected... | reverse complement strand
CACGCTGCTAGCTTCATAGATCTCCCGGGATAGGACGGGCCGGCCTTACATTCTTCGGCAACGGTTGGCTCGTCAGACTTTAACCTGTCGATAACCTTCGCCTGCGGGCAGACGGGTGCTACACTAGCCGTAGTATTCAAAAGTCGAGCGGTCGCACCAATTCCTGCCTGGAGAATTCCTCCGCTGTCGGCCTCAGTTCCTCCGCCCGATTCGGGTATCAGCCCGGCGATTCGCCACTGTTGGCCGTCGTCGGCAACCAAGAGGGAATTCGCTGCACGCCCGTTGACACAATTCAACGGAAAAGGCGATTGCCTGGCCCTGAATGAAGACGTCTTCGGTCAGGATGGGTAGTTTATGACCGTTGAAGTAAATAAGCTACAGAACAGTATCGTGATAACTGGCTCAGTCAGGTTTGGAATTATCGTGGCATCACAAAACATGTTGTGTTGTGTGAAGCCGGGCAGTGTGTGATGATTTCATTTGGAAATCATCAAGAGTATTGAGGGAGTTGAGATGTTTATTCATTTCGACCGTGACAAAGGGACAGAATGCGATAATTGCGGCGCTCTGGGCACAATTATGCATCTGTCGGTCGTGCGCTCAGAGGCCAACCTGAACCTCTGCGTCGCCTGCTTCGGGGCGATGGCGCAGGCGTTTCATAGCGCCTCGCAGAAGCTGCGCCTGCCCGGCGATCATGTGGAGCATTGAAGCGAACGCATAGGATAGGGTATTAGAACGAAAACCTTCAGCGGCAGAGCTTTAATGGCTTTTGGACGCAAGAATTTAACCAAGGCGTGTCGACACCGTGCGGTAATTCCAAATTCTCTGCGCGGAATCAGCCCGAGCTTTTGGCCGGCCAGCGACGGCCAGATGCACTTCGACGGCCTGTGCGATTATTGCAAGCAGGACGTCTGGCGGCATGCGCGTCCGGACGAGGATCCGGCGTGGCGTCTGTTCTCCGACCCGTGCGACTGCCCGCAACTCCAGGAAGTCGTCTCGCGCACCTGAGCGCATTGCGACCCGGCGGCTAATCGCGCGGCCGGACCGCCTCCTGACTCGCAGCCATTGCGCGTGCGGCCGAGGTGCAAGCGCCCCACCGCGGGCCGTCGCCGCCCGGTCAACGCAGCTTAGCGGCGCTCGAATTGTTTTTCGCCATACAGGATAGAGCGCGCCTTATCGTCTAGCGGCGCCTGCGGGAGGTCGGCCATCACGGCCATCCCGCGCGCCACGGCGGGCCGCGCTTCGAGTGCGTCGAGCCAGCGCTTCAAATGGGGGCGGCTCGCCAACTGATCGGCCTCGCGCCGGACGCTCACGACCCACGGATAGCAGGCCATGTCGGCAATCGAATAGTCACCCGCCAGATAGGCACTCTCGCCGAGCCGCTTGTCCATCACGCTGAAGATGCGGCGCGATTCGTTGACGTAGCGATCGATCGCGTAGGGGATTTTTTCCGGCGCGGCATTACGGAAATGGCCCGCCTGCCCCATCATCGGGCCGACGCTCGCCATCTGGAACATCAGCCATTGCACGACGTCGTAACGCGCGCGGATCTCGGCGGGCATGAAGCGGCCGGTCTTTTCGGCGAGGTACAGCAGGATCGCGCCCGACTCGAAGATCGCGATCGGCTGGCCACCGGGCCCCTCATGGTCGACCATCGCCGGCATCCGGTTGTTCGGACTGATCTTCAGGAATTCGGGCTTGAACTGATCGCCCTCGCGGATATTGGTGGGCACGATCTTGTACGCAAGGCCGGTCTCTTCGAGAAAAATCGTGATCTTCTTTCCGTTGGGCGTCGGCCAGTAATAGACGTCGATCATGAGTGAATCTCCGTAGTTAAAAGTGCCGCGTGAAAGTTGCCGCGGCGGCTCCGGAGCTTTAACTTCGTCGCTTTGCCCCAGCGCGGTCAAGCGCGCACGGATCCGACGCCACGCTGAAATCGCCTCGCGCGTCTTGACTTGCGCGAGCCGGTCCGCACAATGCGGCAGACTCGATCAGTGCGCGGCGGGGGGCCGTGCGCAAAACAACGAGTCACGCCAGGAGACGCTTTTGATCGGTTCCGTGATTATCGCCGCGACTGCCGCCTTCGCCGCTTCGGCCGTCAATGCGATCGCCGGCGGCGGCACCTTCATCTCGTTCCCGACGCTGACCGGCGCGCTCGGCCTGACCGAAAAACTCGCCAACGCGACCTCGACGGTCGGGCTGTGGCCCGGCTATGCGGCCGGCGTGCTTGCCGCGCGCGACGACCTGGCGTCGGTGCCGCGCGACGCGCTCACCCGCCTGACGATCGTGAGTGTGGCCGGCGGCGCGGCGGGCGGGGCGATGCTGCTGCTCACGCCCGCCGGTCTGTTTCGCGACGTGGTGCCGGTCCTGCTGGCGATCGGCACGATCCTGTTTGCCCTCGGACCGCGGCTCAACCGACGGCTCGATGGCGGGGATTCGCTCACCGCGCCGTCGGTCGCCTCGATGCCGATTCTGTTCGCGGTGGCAATCTACAATGGCTATTTCGGCGCGGGCGGCGGCGTACTGGTGATCGCCGGGCTAACCGCCACCGGGATCCATGACGCGCGCCGCGCCAATATCTTCAAGATGCTGGTGCAGGTGACCTCCAACGCCGCCGCGGTCGCCGTGCTAAGCTGGTCGGGAATTGCGTGGAGCGATGCCGCCGCGATGATCCCCGGCGCGATCGCCGGCGGCTTCGTCGGGATGCGCCTGGCCAATCGGATGCCGCGCCAGATGCTGCGCGGAATCGTGCTCGCGACCGGCGCGTTGCTGACCGTCTACTACGGCGCGAAAGTTTATGGCTAGGGCATGGGATGCGGGCGAGGCTGCGAAGCCGCGGTTTCAATTAAGGCGCGGGTGCGCGGCTACTTGCGGGCCTCGACGATCGGCGTGAATTTCAGCGCCGCGGAGTTCATGCAGTAACGCAGGCCGGTGGGCGCGGGACCGTCGTTAAAGACGTGGCCCAGATGGGCATCGCAGCGCGCGCAGCGCACCTCGGTGCGCTGCATGAACAGCGAGTTATCGGCACACGTGACGACATTCTGCGGCGCAATCGGCTTCCAGAAACTCGGCCATCCGGTGCCCGAATCGAACTTGGTCTCGGAACTGAAAAGCGCCGTAGCGCAATCGACGCATCGGTAGATACCTTTCGCAAACAACGCATCGTACTGATTCGCGAACGGTCGTTCGGTGCCCGCCTCGCGCGTGACGTCGTATTGCTCGGCGGTGAGCTGGCTGCGCCATTCGGCGTCACGCTTGACGACCTTGCCGAGTTGGGCGAGGCCGGCAAGATCGCCCATATTGGTGAATTCCGCGATCGTAACCTTGCCGCCCGCGTCCGCCGCACCGCTGCCTGACGCAGCCGTCCCCGCGGCCCATACGAGACCCATCTTGATCGCGATCGGAAGCGCGAACGCGCCGGCGATAAAGCTCCGCCGCAACAATTTTGTGTTTGCGCCAGTTGCCGGCGCGGCCAGGCTGTTCCTCATATCCAACTATTCCGCTGCCGCGCCGAAAAGTTACCGCCGCCGCCTTTTCCGCCTGCGCGAACGCGATCAAGCAGATCGAGTTTCGCGAGACCGAACCGTGGAGTCAATCGACCATCGCCGCCGCCGCACGCAATCGCTCTCACGGGCTTCCCCGAATTATGGCTGTCCGCGATTGGGATTAATTTTCGCATACAACCGGGGCCGGATTTCCGTGCCATAACGCCCCACGAAATCTTGCCCAGACCGAGCGCAAACCCACACGGGCGTGGGCCGAGCCGCTTCGCACCAGCGCCCGCGCCCGCCGCCGCCCGGGGCCACCGCGCGGACCCTCGATGGTTGCATGGCGGGGAAGCGTCAAGATAACTTGCCAGTGCGTCATCGGACCGCATGGAGGTAGCTGGCAGCCGCGATGGGACCAACAGGAAAAGGCATCTTTCTCACCAAGGGCGTCGGACGGCATCGCGAGAAACTCACATCCTTTGAGCTCGCGCTGCGCGACGCGCGCATCGCGGAGTTCAATATCGTGCGTGTGAGCTCGATCTTCCCGCCCGGCTGTAGAGTCCTCTCGATTCAGGAGGGGCTCAAGACGCTGCGCCCCGGCCAGATCGTCTACGCCGTGATGTACGACAACGCCACCGACGAACCGCATCGGCTGGTCGCGGCGTCGGTCGGCCTGGCGATTCCGGCCGACAAGGATCAGTACGGCTACCTGTCCGAGCACAAGAGCTTCGGCCAGACCGACCAGAAGGCCGGCGACTATGCCGAAGATCTGGCCGCCTCGATGCTCGCGACGGCACTCGGGATCGAGCTCGACCCCAACGTCAGCTACGACGAGCGCAAGGACGTGTGGAAGCTGTCCGACAAGATCGTCCAGACGCGCAATATCACGCAATCCGCGATCGGCGATCGTGACGGCCTGTGGACGACCGTGGTGGCCGCCGCCGTCTTCGTCGATCTTCCCGTCGACCGATAGATCGATTCCGCGCGCTCCCGATCGCATCCGATGCGCCGCGCCGTGCACGCCGCCAACTATCCGGAGGCTCGACCGAGACTCGCCGCGGCGATCGGGCGCCCGTATCCGATCACCTTAAAGAATTGCGACGGGCATCGATTGAGATTGTAATCGCGTCCGCGACAGGTATTAGAATTTGCACGTGGTTAGAGGGTCAGGCTTAATTGGAACGTAGCGACGGAAGGGCGCGCAGGAAAATCGAGTTCGGCTTGACGATCCCGCAACGGGCGATGCTCTTTGGCGCCGCCAGTTGGGCGGAGTTAATCGATCTCGCGCGCGCCGCCGATCGCAGCCCGCTACTCACTTCGGTCTGGGTGGGCGACAGTGTGATGGCGAAGCCGCGGCCCGAATCGCTCACGCTGCTCGGAGCATTGTCCGCGGTGACGGCGCGCGTGCGCCTGGGCGTCGCCTGCATGGCGAGCTTCCCGATCCGCGAGCCGGTTATTTTTGCCGAGCAATGGGCGAATCTCGATTATATATCGAACGGCCGTATGCAACTGGCGGTATGCACCGGGATCGGTCTCGGCGGCACCAGCGCAAAAGAGGGCGCGGTGTGGGGCGTGCGCGATTCTGAACGCGGCGCGCGGATGGCCGAGAACATTACGATATGCCGCCGGCTGTGGAGCGAAGAGCAGGTCAGCTTCACCGGGGCGTTTCGCACGTTCAGCGACGCGAGCGTTAATCCGAAACCGATTCAGCAGCCCTGTCCGATCTGGATCGCCGCCAATCCAAAGCCCGCGCTCTCGGGGCGACCGCTGCGCCGGGTCGCGCAGATCGCTGACGGCTGGATGGTCGCGCAGGTATGGCCCGGATTATTCGGCGCACTGTGGACGAAGCTCGCGGTGCATCTGCGCGCGGCTGGCAAAGATCCCGACGAGTTTCCGAACATCGTCTATCACAATATCAACGTTGCAAATGATCGGGATGCCGCACTCGCCGAGACCCGCGGCTTCCTCGGCGAATACTACGGCCCGGTTTTCTCCGCGGATCAGGCCGCGGGATGGACCGCCGCGGGCACCCCGGCGCAATGTATCGACGATCTCAATCGTCTCGCCGGCGAAGGCGCCAAAGCGATCACGCTGCGAATCACGGGAGCAAATCAGCGCGATCAGTTCGAGCGGATCGTGAACGAGGTGTTGCCGAACGTCGCTTGCTGAGGATGCGACGCGAAGCTATCCGGCGTGGCGGCGCCGCCCCAATTCCTCCTCGGCAAGCATGCGATCGATAATGCGGCGCGCATGGATCGGTCCCGCGTCGCTGTGGACATTTACCGACGGACGACCGGCGGTCAACTCGTTCCAGCGTTGCTGGGTTTCCAGCACCTCCCAATCCTCCATGAAGGTCCGATGAATCTCCTGGAAGATCGATTCGGTCGCCGACGAATCCCCAGGCCCACGGTCCTGCGCGATCGCCCAGAAGTAATGGCAGGTAGTCGCGGATTCGGGTGTAACCGCATTGAGATTGCGCAGGCCAACGCCGCCGCGACGGTTGCCCTGGGGCGCACCCGTACCCGTATCGACCGCACCGGCATAGAGATTAACCAAGGCGGGCGGGTCGAAGCGCAATATCTGCCAGCGATCGATATTGCCCTTGAAGCCGGCGCGCACGTAAGTGGGAGGCGGTTCGATATCGATCAACCAGCGCGTGATGACGGCTGACTTTTCCGTGAGATCATTTTGCACGCGCGCCTTTTCGACGTTCGCCGCTGTCCCGATAGTACCAGGATGAACGAAAGTCAGATGCGACAGATCGAGCAGGTTATCCAGGATTAGCCGGTAATCACACTTGATATATAGCAACTCGCTCTTGGCGACCCATCCCGGGTCGTCGAGCCAGTGGAAATCCGTGACTGGGGTATCGTTGGCACACGCCGCATCGCTCATCCAGATCCATACCCAGCCCCATCGCTCGATCAGCGGATAGGTACGGATCCGCGCACCCGGCGGAACCTGCGCCTGGCCCGGAACCTTGAGGCAACTGCCTGAACAATCGAACAGCAGCCCGTGATAGCCGCATTGCAGCATATCGCCGATCAGTTGGCCTTTATGCAACGGATAACCGCGATGACTGCATCGATCCTCAAACGCGATCGCCTCACCGTTCCCGGTGCGAAACATTACTACCGGATCGCCGAGCAGGAGACGGCCCAGCGGCTGCCGTCCGACCTCGTTCGAGAGTGCCGCGACGTACCAGTGATTTTTCGGAAACATTCCAGCTTCCTTCGGCGCAACTTATACTCTTGGTTAATGCGGTCGAACCTACGCGAATCCGTGCGCGCGATGCTCACTCGAATGCGTAGTATCGTTTGGCTCCGCCACCCAATACTGTCTTGAGCGTGTCGGGCCGCATCCCCATCTGCCTGATCATATTGGGTGCGCCCCAAAAGCCGTCAAAATGCGGATAGTCAGTCGCCCACAATATAGTGTCAGGCCCCAGATAATCCGCCAACAGCGCCAGCGAACGCTCCACCGGCTCGAAGGAGACAAAACATTGCCGACGAAAGATCTCGCTCGGCCGCATAGTCAGTCCGGTATCATTCATGCCCTGGTCGTCAAAATGACGGTCCATGCGGTCGAGCCATCCCGCCATCCAGCCGCCGCCGGACTCCAGGAATCCCACGCGCAGGCGCGGGAACCGATCGCATACGCCGCACATCAGCATACTGGTAGCGGCAGCCATCATCTCGAACGTATGGGCGACGCAATGGCGCACGGCGCGCCGATGCCCTTCAAAGCGATCCATCGCGAGCGTCGGCTGCCCGCTTTCGGCGCCACTATGAATTCCGATCGCGACGTTGAGTTCCTGCGCTTCGGTCCAGAGCGGATCGTAGTCCGTCGAATGAAGCAGGCGCCCATTGTACGGATTCGGGCGCACGAATCCGGCGCGAAAGCCCAACTCCCGCGCCGCGAAACGCAGTTCGCGGACCGCCAGATCGACCGATTGCATCGGCAGCATCGCGACGCCGAAGAGCCGACGCGGGTACGGCTTGCAATAATCGGCGAGCCATCGATTGTACGCGCGGCATATTGCCGCTGCGAACGCCGGCTCTTCGACCGCGCCGAGAAACAGTCCCAGGCTCGGATCGAGAAACGCGGCGTCGATTCCTTCCGCGTCCATGTCGGGAATTCGCGCGTGCGGATCAAAGCCGCCCGGACGGCCCTCCGCATATTTGATCCAGACGGAAACCTTACCTTCGCGCGCGCCGATCGCACCGGTCGCCCCGACCTTTACGCGGCGGCGGCCGGGTCCGTTATCGGTGACTTCCTGATCTCCAAGCTGAAGAACCTCCGCCCCCTCATCGTTGACGCCGAGGCGGGGCGCGCGTGCGCGATATGCGGGTTCGATGTAGTTGAGCCAGAGATCCGGTGGTTCGAGAATATGCCCATCGGCGTCGATAACGTTATATTCAAGTGACATAATATTCACGCGACATGATTGAATCTTCTCACAACAAGAGGCCCGTCAATCTAACCCCCTTACATTGATGCAGGCAAGTACGAAGCGGATCGCATGAGCAGTATACCGCTGACTCCGCAGCAGACACCTTCGCGCAAATTGGTTAATCCCGCCGCGCGATGCTACGTTGACAAATTAAGTCGTATTGCACAGGGAGGGCCGAGACATGGATCTGAAGGTCACCAGGTACGAGATTGCCGCCCACGGTGTTGCGACGGTATGGCTTCATCGGCCGGGCCGGGGCAACTCCTGGAGCGGACGCATGAACGCCGAGCTGCGGTCGATCATGGCGACGCTCGATAATGATCCTGCGGTGCGCGTGATTGTATTGACGGGTAGCGGCGATCAGTTCTGCGTCGGCGCTGACACCAAAGCGCTCGACTTCTACAAAGAGACCGACCAGACCTATGGCGACACGCTGCATACGTCGGAGATGGCCACGCCCGGGCACGGCGCGCATCCGCAGTTCGATCACGATCTAGTCTGGCAATGGGGCATGCGTGTACCGATCATCGCTGCGATTAACGGCGCGTGCGCTGGGATTGCCGCGTCACTGGCGAGCTTCTGTGATCTGCGCTACGCGGCGGAAGGAATCAAGTTCACGACCTCGGCACCGCGGCTCGGCCTGCCCGCCGAATACGGCATCGCATGGATTCTCCCGCGGCTCATCGGCGTCACGCATGCCGCCGACATCCTGATCACGGGACGGATCGTGCTTGCGGATGAACTGCTTCGGATGGGGTACCTTAACGGCGTATTCCCGCGCGGCGACCAATTCCTGCCGGCGGTCCACAAAATCGCATCGTCAATAGCCAGTAATGTCTCGCCCGCGTCGGCCGCGATCGCCAAGCGCCAGCTCTATACTGAATTGATGCGGGGCGAGGTCGGCGACGCGATCGAGCACTCGAAGCGCCTGATCGGCGAATTCATGAAGCAGCGCGATTACAAGGAAGGCGTCGCCGCGTTGCTCGAACGCCGCCCACCGCGCTTCCCACCGCCGAGTCGCTAGCGGTGGAACGATCGGATTATCTTGCGCGGGCCGTGGCGCCGCGATGGCCGGCGCCACGGCCCGTCCGCAGCCTTCGATTAATCAGTCTGAGTCGAATAGTCAGTCTCAGTCGCCACACTCGGGGATGATGTGCTCGGCGAATGGTTCGAGCTGCAACGTCGCCGGGATGGTGGGCAGGATGACAGCGCGAACTTCATAGGAACTTCAACTCCTTAACTATGAAACAAAATCAGATCGAAAGATTGTAGACGCGGCGAACGTTGTCGCCAAGCACGTTGCGCCGGCGCTGCGGGTCGCTGATCTTGTTCCCGAACTCTTCGAGCTCCTCAATATAGTTCCCGGTGTGGTCCGGATGCGGAAAGTCGGTCGCCCAGAAAAAGCGATCGCTGCCGCACAGATCGACCATCGCGGGCAATGACTTCTCGTCGGGATCGGCCGAGACCCAGACGTTGCGCCGAAAGTAGAAGCTGGGCTTTTCCTTGAGCGGCACGCCGCGCCCCATCACGCTGTCGTAAACTGCGTCCATGCGGTCAAGCCAATACTGGGTCCAGCCCGCGCCGACCTCGAGAATCACGAGCTTGAGCTTGGGGAACTTGTCGAAGGTTCCGTACGCCATGAAGCTCGCCAAGGCGTGGCGAATCGCGTCGGACGCGGTCACGCTGAGAAACCACTGTTGTTTGCGGACGTACTCCTTGTCGTAGCGGCCCGGCCAGCACCATTGCGGCTCGAGCGAAACGTGGATGCCGAGCGGCACATCGAGCTCCTGCGCCTTGGCGAACAGCACGTCGTGATCGGTATGACCGTGCGGCTTGCGCGTCGTCGTAAATTGCACGACCCATCCGCCTTTATGGCCGGCCTTGACCGCGCGCTCGAGTTCGGCGGCGGCGGCCGCAGGGTCGCTGAGCGAAAGATGGGCCACCGGAATCAGGCGGCCGCCGCTGTCCGACGACCAGTCGGTAACCCAGCGGTTATACGCCCGGCACATCGCCTGTGAGTACTCCGCGTCGTCGGTGTCGGTCTCCCAAGTGAGGTCGAGACTCGGGTAGATGATCGCGGCGTCGAGACCTTCTTTGTCGAGTCGCACGATACGGTCCTTTGCGTCGCACGCCCCGAGCGGAACCTTTTCGCCGTATTTGGTCGTTCGATCGAAATTGCCTGAGTTGCGAGTGACCTGGCCCATCTGCGCGACGGTGCCGAAACTGCCGCCGCGATTCACGCGCGACGCCACTCCGTTGACCTCAAGGTATTCGAGGCCGTCCTTGTCTTCCTTCATGCGGATGGCGTTGGCTCGGAATTTAGCCTCGCAGTACTGCTCCCAGCACTTGGCCGACTCCAGAATGTGGCCATCGGCGTCGACTGCTCCCGGATACTTAAGCTTGTGGATCGATTCTTCGGTGTGCGCCATTTTCATTGCCTCGTTTCAATTTGCATTCTGCCATAGGGAATAGCGAAAAAGCTCCACAACCTTCAACCATTTATCGATCTCTGGTCCCCCGGGCGGCCGAAAACGAGCGCGGACACAATCTTGACTCTACGCAATAGTTTACCTACGTTACTGTTTTTCGACCAGTTGCCGCACCAATGCCACCGAAGAAACTCGATCAAAAAAGGCTCATGAGTCCGAATTTTTATCGCCGTGCGGCGGCGACCGAATTGATGGAGTTCTTTTACTCCGTCCACTACGAGATCGGCACCGCGCTGGAGGACGTCGTGCGGGCCGACGTGCTCTCGCGCCAGCAGGCGGCAATTCTGTGGTTGATTCGGTCGCAGGGCGACGGTGGCGCGCGAATGCGCCGCAAGGATATCGAGTCCAACGTGCGGCGCTGGTTCGAAGTGACAAGCGCCGCGCTCTCCAAGTCGCTGCGCGCGATGATGCATCCGCCTTTCGAGCTTATCGAGATTACTGAGGACCCGCGCTCGGGGCGCGAAAAGCTGGTCGCTTTCACGCCCAAGGGAAGAGCCTTTCTCGACGCCGCCGCGGCCAAGGCCGGGAGGGTGCTGGCCGAATTGATCGAGGACGTGCCGCTCGAGGTCGTCGGCCACGCGATCACTTACTTCCGCTATCTCGAGGGCGCGTTTCAGAGTGCCCAGACGCGCCGCCGGGTCCGGCTGATCCAGTTTGATCGGCGCGCCGGGCGCGAACCCAAGAGCGATGTTGCGGGCAAATCTCACGCGAAGCGCCGCGGTATCCGCTTGTAATGTCGAATGGATATTCACATAGATCATGCCGGTGCGGCCGGACGACGCTACGCACTGTGACGGATCTACCCTTAAGATGAGTTCCGCGCCGCCCACTACGCTTGAGCCGATCGCCGGGAACCTGGCCGCCCCCGCGGTTCCCGAACGGCGCGCGCCGCACAAATGGCTTGTGGCGCTCGCCGTGATGCTCGGCGCGACGCTCGAAGTCCTCGATACGTCGATCGTCAACGTCTCGCTGCCGCACATGCAGGGCAGCTTTTCCGCCAGCCGCGACGAAGTCACCTGGATCCTGACTAGCTATATCGTGGCCAACGGAATCATGATTCCGCTGACCGGATGGATTTCGGCGCGCTTCGGGCGCAAACGCTACTTCCTATGGTCGGTAGTGGCCTTCGTGATCGCCTCGGGTCTGTGCGGAGCGGCAACCTCGCTGGCGCAAATAGTAATCTTCCGCCTGCTCCAGGGCGTCGCGGGTGCGGCGATGATTCCCTCGTCGCAGGCGATCATGATGGAGACCTTCCCACCCGAAGAGCAGGGCCTTGCGATGTCGGTGTGGGGGATGGGCTTGCTGACTTCACCGATGCTCGGACCGACGCTGGGCGGATGGATTACCTATAACTGGAGCTGGCGCTGGAACTTCTATATCAATTTGCCGATTGGGATTTTCGCCGCGATCATGGTGTTGATCTTTGTCCATGATCCCGAGCATATCCGCAAGTCGCAGGCCCGCGCCCGCAAGATCGATTACCCCGGGATTATCTATCTCGCGCTGGGCCTCGGCCTGTTGCAAATTGTCCTCGATCGCGGCCAGCGCTCCGACTGGTTCAGCTCGGAGTGGGTCTGCGCGTTCACCGCGATCGCGGTCATCGCGCTGATCCTGCTGGTCTGGCGCGAACTCCACTTCTCTGAGCCGATCCTCGATTTGCGGATCATGGCGATTCCCCTGTTCGACATTTCGGTCATGCTCATCCTGATCATGATGCTCGTGGTATTCGGCATGAACCTGCTGAATCCGCTGTTCTTCCAGGAACTGCTCGGCTACTCGCCGTGGAAATCCGGAATCGCGGTGCTGCCGCGCGGTTTCGGCACGCTGGCCGGCATGTTTTTCATTGGACAAATCTCGCGACGCGGTTTCGACACACGCAAGTACGTCGGTCTGGGGTTCGCGCTGATGGCCAGCGCGCTGTGGTCGATGAGCCATTGGACGCTCGACGTGAATATCGGTTACGTGCGCTTTGCGATGATTCTGTCGGGGCTGGGTTCGGGCTTGATCTTCCCGGCTATGTCGGCAGCCACGCTCGCCTGCGTGTCCAGGGAGCGGATGGGTTACGCGGCAAGTCTCTATAATATGATGCGTAATACCGGATCGGCGATCGGGATTTCGCTCGTCACGAATATGCTCAACAGCCAGGAACAGACCCATCAGGCGTACCTCACGCAGCATTTCACGTCGTTCGATGCGTGGCATGCCGATCAGGCCGCGCCGCTGATGCCGGGTGCGCCGCATTTCCATTTCATGAATGGACTGCTCGCGCAGCAGGCCCAGAGCCTCGCGATGGTTTACGAGGTCGTGCAGCGGCAGGCTTCGCTGCTTGCCTACAACGATATCTACCGGATGCTGGCGCTGACGGCGGCCCTCTTCGCGCCGGGCTTCCTGCTGCTCAAGCGCTCCAAGGCGACCGGCTCCGCTGGTCATTGATACTCATTCGTCCGCAATTCATTAACGTTACTGAGAAAGCCAATACCAAAATGGATTTCAACTACAGCGCCGAAGATGAAGCCTTTCGAACCGAGTTCCGCCGCTGGCTGGAACGCAATCGCGAGTTCGCGGTGCCGGCGCTGGGGCCATTGGCCGACGAGGACGAGGTTAGCTGGGAAGCGACCCTGCGGTGGCAGCGGAAGCTGTCCGAAGGGGGTTGGCTCGGAATTACCTGGCCCAGGGAATACGGCGGCCGCGGCGGCACCTTTCTGCAGGAGACTATCTGCGATCAGGAGCTCGAGCGCGCCGGTACCGGCGTGCCCTTCACCGGTCCCGGCATGTGGCTGCTCGGGCCGACCCTGATTAATTGGGGCACCGCGGCGCAAAAACAGCGCCATCTGCGCAAGTTGCTGGACGGCGATGAGCTTTGGTGCCAGGGCTATTCCGAACCCAACGCCGGCTCCGATCTCGCCGCATTGCAGACTCGTGCGGTCGAACAGGACGGCTACTATGTCGTCAACGGTTCCAAAATCTGGACCTCGCTCGCCCATCACGCGCACTGGATGTTTCTGCTCGCGCGGACCGACTCCGACGCGCCCAAGCACAAGGGGATCAGCTATCTGCTGGTCGACATGAAAACCCCCGGCATCACGATCAGTCCGCTGATCCAGATTACCGGAGCGCGTCATTTCAATCAGGTCTTTCTCGACGCCGTGCGTGTCCCGGTCGAAAATATCGTCGGCCAGCGCAATCAGGGATGGCAGGTCGCGCTGACCACGCTCGCCTTCGAGCGTTCCAGCGGCCAGGAACGGATTATGACCAACCGGGTAGCCGAGTTGGCGCAACTTGCGCTGCGGCTGTCGCGCAACGGCCACACCCTCGGCGATAATACCCAAGTGCGCCAGACAATCGGACGCTTCGCGGCTGAAGCGGCGGCGATCCGCTATACCGGATTTCGCCAACTCACCCGCCAGTTAAAGGGATGGCCGCCCGGTCCGGAAGGCTCCGCGATCAAGCTCAGCGCATCTGAACTGGGACTTCGGATGGCCAGCTTTGCGCTGGAGCTCCTCGGACCATTCGCGCAAGTCGAGCAGGGCGACCCGTTCGCCGTTGATCGCGGCCTGTGGACCCGCCGGATGCTCGAGGCGCGCGGTCCGATGATTTACTCCGGCGCGAACGAGATTCAGCGAAATATCCTGGGCGAGCGCGTGCTCGGCCTGCCGAAAGGTTAAATCAAACCGCGCGGCGGCGGATAAATTCCAAGTTGTCACGCAAAAAAGGACATAAAGCATATGGCACATTCTCCAGCTTCGACTTCAGCGGCGGTCAAAGATTGCGTCGAACAATATGACGCGATCGTTATCGGCGCAGGCATTTCCGGACTCTATCAACTGATTCGTCTGCGGGAACTTGGCCTCACTGTGCGGCTTTTCGAAGCGGGCAGCGGCGTCGGCGGGACATGGTACTGGAACCGTTATCCGGGCGCACGCTTCGATTCGGAAAGCTACACTTATGGCTATTCGTTTTCCGATGAGCTTCTGCAGGAATGGGACTGGAAGGAGCACTTCTCCGGCCAACCGGAGAACGAACGCTACCTCAATTACGTCGCGGATAAATTCGACCTGCGCCGCGATATACAGTTCAACGCGACAGTCGCCGCCGCCATTTACGATGAAAAGGGCAATTACTGGGAGGTCCGGCTCGCCGATGGCGCCAGGACGCGCGCCCGCTTCCTGATCACGGCGGTCGGTATCCTCTCCGCACAGAACATTCCCCCCTTTGCCGGGCTCGACAGCTTCAAGGGCCCGTCATTTCATACTGCCCGATGGCCCAAGGAGCGCGTTGACTTCACCGGCAAACGCGTCGGAGTTATCGGCACCGGCGCGACCGCGGTCCAGCTGATTACGGAAATCGCCAAAGAAGTTGGCCATCTCACCGTATTCCAGCGCACGGCGAACTATTGCGCGCCGCTGCGCAACGGGCCGATTGACGCCGAGACTCAAGCTAGAATCAAGGCCAGCTATCCGGAGATTTTCAAAAGAACGCGCGAAACCTTCTCCGGGTTCATCCACGACTTCGACCCACGATCGATCTTTGAAGTATCGCCGCAAGAACAGCAGGCGCGGTTCGAGGAACTGTGGGCCTCACCGGGATTCGGCAAATGGCTCGGAAACTTCCGCGATGTAATGACCAACAATGACGCCAACGAGATCTTCGCCAAATTCGTCCGCGACAAGATCCGTGAGCGCGTCAAGGATCCGGTGGTCGCGGAAAAGCTCGTGCCCAAGGACCATCCGTTCGGCACAAAGCGCGTGCCCCTCGAGAGTGGATATTACGAGCAGTTCAACCGCGACAATGTCCTGCTGGTTGACCTCCGCGATTCGCCGATCGAACGGATTACTCCCAAAGGCGTCAAAACAACCGACACCGAATATGAACTCGATATACTTATTTATGCCACCGGGTTTGACGCCGTCACCGGACCGCTGACCCGGATCGATATCCGCGGGGTCGGCGGACAATCGCTCAAGGACAAATGGGCCGACGGACCGCGCACCTACCTGGGGCTCCAGAGCGCCGGCTTCCCGAATCTCATCACCCTGGTCGGACCGCATAACGGGGCGACCTTCTGCAACATGCCTCGCTGTATCGAGCAGAACGTCGAATGGGTCACGGATTGCCTCCGCTATATGCGGGAGAAGGGTTTCGAGCGCATCGCGGCCAGCGAGGGGGCGCAGGAGGCGTGGACCGATCACGTCAACGAACTGGCCGAGGGCACGCTCATGTCGCAGACTGCGTCATGGTTCTTTGGTGCCAATATCGAGGGCAAGAAACGCACTGCCCTGATGTACCTCGGTGGCGCCAAAGCCTATCGAATCAAGTGCGACGAGATAGCGGCCAGCGGCTATGAAGGATTCATGTTTGAATAGCTAATCGCGTTCAACGCTGTCTTCGCATTCCGCTTTCCCCGGCCGGGAAAGCGGAATGCGAGATTGTGGAGCAGCCGCAGACGTCAGGACGTCTCGCACTGCGGTTTTACGGAGTCCCTTTAGATCACTAAGACATCTTCTCGAGTAACGACTTCAGATCCTCGGCATGTTCCTCTTCCATTTTGAGAATGTCTGCGATCATCTTCCTCGTCGTTGAATCATTGTCACCGAGCCAGCGTATGATTTCCGAGTAGGATTCGATCGCGATCCGTTCCGCGAACAAATCCTCCTTGAGCATCGAAATGACGTCGGTGCCTTCGGCATACTCGGAGTGGCTGCGCGACGCCAAGCCTTCGGGATTGAAATTTGGCTCGCCGTTGAGTTGCGTAATCCGTGTCGCAATCCAGTCGGCATGCTGCTGCTCCTCGGCCGCATGCTGCAGGAATTCGGCTTTGGCGCCGTCAGAGTTGATCCCCGCCGCCATGAAATAGTGGCGTTTGTAGCGCAGAACGCAGACTATTTCGGTTGCGAGCACCTCGTTGAGCACCTTGATAACCGCTTTGAGATCGGCTTTGTAGTTTTCCGTCACGGCGCCATTTTCCATATGGCTGCGCGCGCGTTCCTTGATTTTTTTCAGATCGGCTACGAACTCACTCATAATTGACTCTCCAGTTGATTTGGTTAGGCATAATCCCGCGGGCTCGGCGGGCTCGGGGCCGTTTCCGCCTTGAGCTCTCAGAGATTCAGAACTGAACGGCAATCCGCTTGTCGCGGTTGCCACTCATATTGATAGTGTCGAGTAGCTGGATGATACGCGTGCGGACGATCCGCACTTCACTATCTCGGCTGTAGACCTGGTCGGATAACAGAAAGGTCAGTTCGTTGCGGGCGCGCATAAGTTCCAGCCGTAATTCATCGCGTGTTTCCATTCCATTCACCTTTGACTTCGCCTTCGCAAGTTCGCGTTCGTGTCATCGCGACAGCGCGTCGCATCTTCGTTGAGGATTGGCGCGCGGCCCAATGGCGTACTTGACGCGCCCCGACCGAGGTTCCGGATTGATGCAAATGGTTGGTCTGGCGCAGAGCGGCCGAAGGCTAACGGAGCGGCCATCGAGGGACTTGACCGATGACAGACTCGATTCCTGCGTCAAACCCGACATTTCAACTGTAGATCGGAGTCGGGATAAGATACTACTCGAGCGATACTTAAATCTGGTTATATTTGTAACTGATTTCCGCGATTACGAATGCTTCGGCGGCAGCGTGAGGACTCCAAAACGAATGATGGCACATAAGGATATTCTCCACCCGGCATTGTTCCGGGGGGGCTATTTGCTCCACGGTCCGAAGGAAATTGCGATGAAGTGTGACTTACGCCGCAGTTTGGGTTGCTTGTGCGGATTGAGGGTAAATGTTGCATGACGAGCGGGCACACGGGCGCGGCGAGACGAGAAGTCGGTGTGTTATCTGAAGAACAATTAGCGTTGATCGCGGCGTGAGCCAAATAATTAATCTGTTACGATGTGAGCGCGAGGCGCGGCGTATTGCCACCTTGAATATTCAGTTTAACGATTGTTGAAGTGCATTCAGCTCACGGTTGACGACTGATGATTCAGACTTGCCGGACGGGCCTGTCGAGGGGTTTGACGGGAATCTGCCCCTACATTGAGCGGCGGTGCGAAGTCGGCCGTCGCGATGAAAGGTTCGCCTGCGGGAAGGGAGTAGCCGGATGACGGTATCTGATTCGGACGCGCTGGTGCTGTTCGGTGTTACAGGCGATCTCGCGCACAAAATGACCTTTCCGGCCCTTTATGCGATGGCGAAACTGGGCACCCTCAAGGTCCCGCTAGTTGGCGTTGCTTTCCCGAAGTGGAGTCTTGAGCGCCTGCACAAGCGAGTGACGGACAGCATCAGGCGGTCGGGCGGGATCGATAGCCCGCGTGCCCTGAACCATCTTCTGTCGCAATTCAATTACGTGAGCGGAGATTACAAAGATCCGGGCACGTTCGCGGCGATAAAAGAGGCATTGGGTAGCGCTCGGCGTCCGGCGCACTACCTGGCGATACCGCCGGGGCTCTTCGAGACGGTGATCAAAGGGCTCGGTGCCGCGAGCCTGGCCGAGCATGCGCGCGTCATTGTGGAAAAGCCGTTCGGCCGCGATCTGAAGTCCGCGCGGGAGCTCAACCGTGCGGCGCAGAAGGTGTTTCCGCAAGATTCGATTTTCCGCATCGATCACTTCCTCGGAAAGGAGGCAATCATGAATATCCTCTATTTCCGCTTTGCGAATTCGTTCCTTGAGCCGATCTGGAATCGCAATTACGTGGCCAGCGTCCAGATAACCCTGTCTGAGGATTTCGGCGTGGAGGACCGCGGCGCGTTCTACGAAACCGCCGGTTGCCTGCGCGATGTGATCGAGAACCATCTTTTCCAGATCGTCGCGCTGCTTGCGATGGAGTCGCCGGCCGACCGCGAATTTGGCGCCGTGCAGAGCGAGAAAGCCAAGGTCTTCGAAGCTATGCGCCCGCTCACGCCCGACGACCTGGTGCGCGGTCAGTACGCCGGCTACCGGCAGGAGCCGGATGTGGCGAAGAACTCCGATGTCGAGACTTACTGCGCCCTGCGGCTTTACATCGATTCGTGGCGCTGGGGTGGCGTGCCGTGGTACCTGCGCTCCGGCAAATATCTGCCCGCGACGGCGACCGAAGTTCTTGTGGAGCTGAAACCGCCGCCGCAACGGCTTTTCGCCGACTCAGTGCCGGCTACCGGCCGGGCCAACTATCTGCGCTTCCGCCTCTCCCCCAGTTCGGGCGTCGCGCTGGCCGCGCGCGTCAAGCGTGCCGGCAAGGAATTCGTCGGCGACCAGCGAGAGCTCTATCTGTTCGAGGAACAACCAGGCGAAGAGGAACCTTACGTGCGGCTTTTGACCGACGCCATGGCCGGCGACGGCGCGCTCTTCACCCGTGAGGACGCGGTTGAGGCCGCATGGGCGGTAGTCGATCCGGTGCTCACGACTCACCATCGGGTGCGCCCCTACAAGCGCGGCAGTTGGGGACCGAAAGAGGCTGACGCACTGATCGCCGCGGACGGCCATTGGCACAACCCTGCCCCCGATAAGGCCGCCAAATGATCAGCGTGCCGAGCCGTGTTCGCCACAATCAGGAATTCCAGATCACGACAGTCACCAACCAAAGACGACACTTTATTAGTAATTCCAGTAGTATTTTCCGAGGAATTATCTCGAATGAGAAAATGCATACCAATCACTGAAGCAACTAAATCGCGCACTGCGCTCGACCGAAAGTTGCTGCAAAAGAAGCGGGCGAAAGTCTCCGGCCGGCGTTCGCCGCTATACAGGCACCGACCGCCAGCTCAAGCGGCAAAGCATCGACCGAAAGGATGGCTCTGGAGATGGATTTGGAAAAGCGTCTTCGGTGGTGGCGAGCCACATAAATATGCCAGCGCGAGACACAAGCAGCGTTAGGATTTACGAAAAGTCGCCCTGCCCCCCATTGCCGACCGGATTACCAGCAGACTCAGTGGCGCGCGCAGGTGTTTGCCCAGCCTCACGGGAATGGTGCCGCGGCCGGCCACTTCAGGAATGCGGGAGTTGGTGTATCCCCTTCGTCGGCGCTCTTGTATCGGCCAAGACTCTATGAAAACATTTCAACGGGTTCTAAATGTGCTTTTCGATGCAGTTTTTTTTGCTCTACAGAACCAATTAAGCCGCGTTTCAAGTATCCTGCGGAACCGTCCGGAGTTATTCTGCGGCACGGAATATGAAGACACTTCGTTCAGGCGGTGAAACGATGCCTGCGCTGATCGATCCGTGGGCACTCGATGGATCGCGCGTGGACGGCTGCGATTCAAAGGAAGCAAGCGATGCAATACGGGAAGTTGGGAGGGTTGTGCCTGTTTTTCGGAGCCCTTTGGCTAGTCGTCCCCCTGCATCCCGCGAGTGCGGCGCCCCCGAGCGAAGAGCAGATGCTCAGGCGGATCATGCGTGAAGTCAATGAACTGAAGGCGGACAAGCAGCAGGACGAAGAAAAAATTCAGGATCTTGAAGAGAAGGTCGGGGCGATCCAGAACCAGAACCAGCGACTGAAGGAAGCCAATCAGAAGCTGCAAACCGACACGACCACGAAGATCGCCACGCTGCAAACCAAAGTCGACGCACCGCCGTCGCCGGAAGATTTTGGCGGCGCCTTCGATCGATACCTCGGAACGCATACTTTCACGGTGACCGGGGCGGCCGGCGGTCAATTCGTCTATAACCAGCAGAATGCCGCCCTTAACAACCTTCATCACGATTCGCAGAACTCCTTCTTTGTCGACTGGGAGCCGATGATTCTTTACCGCCCGACGGACTGGATCCTGTTTCAGGGTGTGATCAGCACCGGGTTTGGCAGCACCGGGACGGGGGTCGATCTGTCGACCGCCGATTTTCAGATACTTGCCAACAAATACCTGACGGTCGTGGCCGGGCTATTCGACCAGCCATTTGGTGACTGGTACGAGAATCAGAGCCCGATGTGGGTAAACCGGTTTGTCACGGCCCCGCTGCCCTTTGGGGCCGAATCGGTAGTGCCGCCGGGAGAAATTGGAGTCCAGTTTCGCGGTGGCATGCAATTCGGCGCGCTGGGTCAGGATTTCGACTACACGGTGTGGGGCGGAAACGGTCCCAACTACAGCTCGACGGTGCTTGGCGCCGCGGTCTCGAGTCCGACGTCGGTCGCGTCGAGCCAAAGCAGCGGCAAGTCGATCGGGGCGCGTTTCCGCATCTATCCGCTGCCCATTGAAAAGGAATGGGGCCGGCTTGAGCTGGGCGCGTCGACCTACAATGGCGAGTGGAATAATCGGGATTGGCTGACCTCGTGGGGCGTCGATTTCAACTACTTTATCGACAACCTCCAGACCCGGGGCGAATGGCTGGAAGCGTACCGTCAGATGCCCAACGGACAGGCCTCCGACAATCGCCAGGGATGGTACGTGCAGGCCGGTTACTTCCTGGGCGGTCTGAATGTTCCCTACATTCCCGATCAGCTCAACCGCTACCTTCAGCGATTGGAGCCCCTGGTGCGTTACTCCGGAGTTAACCAGCGCGGTGTGTCATCCGGCGATATCGCCGCCGCCACCGGTATCGGCCTGGGCGGCACGCAGGTCGGACTGGTACCCGATTTTGGGATTAACGGCTCGCCGGCCACCTACGCGCCGCACGCTCGCGAAGTGGCTCTGGGCCTTGATTACTGGTTCGCCCCCTCGATCGTCTGGCAGAACGAATTCGATATCGAATTGCCGCGCGCGGGCGGAGTTTTCGTTTCGTCGACGGGCGTCGAGACGCCAGCCGGCGCAACGCCCAACGATCGCGCGTTCCTGAGCCAATTCACGGTCGGGTTCTGAGCGGAGCCAGCGTCGTGAAAAGAATACTTGCGGCAATCGTCCTGGCGGCTCTCGCGATCGGCTATGCTGGCGTTCCCGTTTCAGCGCAGGAAAATCCCAGTGCTGCCGAGCAGCGACGCCTGTTCCGGGAAGGTGCGCAGCTCTGGCCAATTTACTGTAACACCTGCCATAACGCGCGGCCCGGCTCCGAGAAAGCTCCCTATGAGTGGGACCAGATCATCATGCATATGCGCACGCTCGGCAACATACCGCCGGAAGACGCCAGGGCGATCTTGCAATATTTGAAGGCGCGCTAGGCGGCAGATTTTTTGAAGGAGCGCAAAGCACATGAGAAGAAGCACACGAATGATAGTTGGGATGGCAGCACTGCTATGTGCGATCGCGGTCTCGGGAACGGTTCAACGAGCGGCGGCCGCTGGCGGCGATGAGAGCGCCAGCGGCGACTACCTGGTCTATTGCATGAAGTGCCATGGAGCGACCGGACATGGCGACGGTCCCAATGCAGCGACGCTCAAGACCCGGCCGCGCGATTTCGCCGATTGCGCGACGATGAAGAAAATCTCCGACGACACTATGTTTACGGCGATCAAGGAAGGCGGCGCCTCGGTGAATCTGTCGGGCGAAATGCCGCCATGGGGGCAGGCCTTTGACGACAGCGAAATCAAGGGGCTGATCGCTTACGTGCATACCTTCTGCAAGAAGTAGCGGAGGCAGCAGGGAGAAGCGGGGAGAGTTGCTGGAAAACACGAAATTATAACCTTCCCGGACACTGAAATCTCAGCGAAGTTTCAGTGTCCGGGAGAACTATAGTTTTCGGTCCTCAACCAATGGATAGCGCACGCAAAATCACGCGCGATCCTTAACTTCGGCAGCCGCCGCACCAAGCGCGATACGAGTAGCCGCCGGTCGGCTGGCGTGGCTACGCCTGGGACCGGGACATATTCAGCAAATACGTTCACCTTCGCTCCGGCGTCGCCGCAGGCGGCCGCGATTCAGCAATTTTTTGCCGACACGCTGATTATCTCGGCGCGATCCTCGCGCTGGTGACTTTTCTGGTCTTCTACGCGATTATCCGTTACCGGGATCGGCCGGGCGCACCCGAGGCACGACAGAACTTCGGCTCGCGAAAACTGGGAATCATATGGACGGTCGTACCGATCCTGTCGCTGGCCGTGCTGGCGGGATTCACAGTCCGGACTATCATCGTCAGCGACCCGCCGACCGCCAATGCCGATCCGGACCCGCGGATCGTCGCTCATCAATGGTGGTGGGAAATTTACTACATGAAGACCGGGGTGGTGACGGCCAATGAGATACATATTCCGGCTGGAAAGCGACGCTTTATCAGGGGCGCATACGCTTTACCACCTCGATGCTGTTCGCACGGGGATTCCTCCTGATGTTCACCATCGGAGGGCTGTCGGGCGTAGCCTCTGCGGCGGTGCCGATCGATTGGCAGATGACTGACAGCTATTTCGCGGTTGCGCACATCCATTACGTACTATTCGGCGGCACGATGTTCGCGCTGTTCGCCGGCGTCTATTACTGGTTTCCGAAGATCAGCCGCCGAATGCTCAACGAGCGCTGGGGCAAAGTACATTTCTGGCTGACGCTCATCGGTTTCAATCTGACCTTCATGATCCAGCCTGTGCTCGGGATGATCGGGATGTTGCGGCGGGTGTTTACCTATCCCGCGCTGCCGGGTTGGGCGGAGATGAACATGGCTTCGACTATTGGCGCCTTCGTGCTCGCATTTTCAGTCCTGATCTTCATGGTCAACACTGCAATTTCGCCGCGCTCGGGCGCACTTGCGGGGGACAGTCCGTGGGATGCATGGACGCCTGAATGGGCGACGACCTCGCCGCCGCCGGAGAACTTCACGCACGGCGTGCCGCCGCTTCGCGGCCGGCGGCCGCAGTGGTATCTGGCCCATCCCAATCGGACTGACGAGATGATGATAAAGCTGGTGAAGTGAGCAACCGCGATGCCTGACACAACCTAGTCTGTGGCCGCGGCTGTCATAACGTATACGTATCTGCGGATTAAACGCGCCCGGCAAAATGGCTGAGATACTCCGAGCGTGGGATCCCGACCTGTCGATGCTGATCGGATGTGCGGCGCTGCTGGCGGCCTACTGGAGCGCCTGTCGCGACGATCTGTCGCGCGCCGGATGGTTTATCGGCGGAGTTCTCGTGATGCTCCTGGCGCTGATCTCTCCGCTCGATCCGATCGCCGACGAGTATCTGTTCAGCGCCCACATGCTTCAGCACGTAATCATCGAGCTTGCCGTGCCGCCGATACTGCTGCTCGGCATCACACCGCGTTTCGCTCGCGCGGTAGTCGATCGCCCTGCGCTCGGCCGCATCGAGCGCGTACTGGGAAATCCGCTGGTCGCGTGGATGCTGGGTATCGCGACGCTGGTGCTTTGGCATTTGCCGCGGCTGTTCGACGCGGCATTGGGCAACGAATATATCCACATCGTCCGGCATCTGTGCTTCATGACGACAGCGACCATCCTATCGCGCCGAATATGAAAAGCTGCTCGAAGAGCACCCG
>Ga0307373_10004397_pt1 | contig 23754 bp, 27 predicted proteins | sample OX2MG_FD_202534 | JGI IMG/M metagenome (GOLD analysis project Ga0307373, IMG submission 202534) | Soil microbial communities from Risofladan, Vaasa, Finland - OX-2 | ecosystem: Environmental > Terrestrial > Soil > Coastal area > Acid sulfate soil | place: Finland: Risofladan, Vaasa | collected... | reverse complement strand
GGCTTGCGCAGCGTTGATCAGCGACGTCGATTGGGTGTCCGGTAGACGTGGTGTTGCGCAGATCCTCAGGTGGCCCCAAGTCGGCTCACGAAGTCCAACGGCCCAGGAGCTCAGCGGCACCCGTGCACAATTGCTCGATCACCTCGGATGCAGCCCGGACGGCGGTGAGGTCCCCGACACCTTGCCCAGCGTCGATATGGAGATAGCCGAAGTCTCCTTGTGCTCTGCCTGCGACGAAGCCTGACAGCGCCTCGGGGTCCGCAATGAGCTGGTCCTCTCGTCCTGCCCAGCGTTCCCAAAACTGGTTGCGAAGGGCCCGCTCGGGATACCGGGCGGGCCACGGGTAGCCGAGCGCCACGTCGAAGACCCGTGTGGTGACCGTGTCGGTGCCCGAAGCGGCGACGAGTGCCGACCGGGCGGCATCGGATACCAGCGATTCAGGGCAAGCAGCGAACGCCGTGCCCAGCCAAGCCCCCGACGCACCGGAGGCCAGGACCGCGGCCAGCCCCCGGGGCGAGGAGATACCCCCCGCAGCCAGCACCGGGACCGACACCACGTTGAGCACACCTTCGAGGAGCGGGAGCGTGCCGACCAGCGGTTCACCGTGACCTCCGCCCTCGGCCCCCCGAGCCACCAGTACCTCAACACCGGCATCGGCCGCCCGCTGGGCAGTCTCCACGTCCGCGATCTGGGCAGCCGTCGTGATACCTGCGTCTCGGACCCCCTCCACCCAGGACCATCGATCCCCGAAGCTCACGGAGATCAACACCGGCGAGGTGCTGATAGCCGCTTCGAGGAGTTGAGGCTCGCTCGCCACTGCCCAGTCGAGTAGGCCGATCCCGAAAGGAAGTCCGGCATCGCCTGGATGGGCGGCCTCTCGTTCCAGGAGTGCCACCGATCCGGCACTGCCCACCCCGACCATTCCGAGCCCGCCCGCGCGAGACACAGCAGAGGCCAGCTCGCCGCCGGCCACGCCACCCATCGGGGCGTTCAGGATTGGGGCGCGGAGCCGAAAGGATCGCGACCACGGGGTGGAGAGTTCAGCCATCTGACGCTGCAATCACGCGGTGCGCATCGGGACGTTGGTGTTCACGCCTCGCCCGACGAAATGGCTCGTGCCGGTTGGTACTGACTTGGGCACCGCTCACGAGAGGAGCGCTTTCGGGCACCCCGGTCGGTGGGGACTCCCATCGACCACCGATCCGCACTCAGGGCAGAGCAACCCGGCCCAGCACGCCGGGTCACCACCTTCGTCGGGTACGCCCCGGCTTTCCCCACGTCCGTGACTGCTCTTCGGCGCATCTCGATGCTCACGGACGTCACCGCGATCCGTGCCGACGAAGAAATCAATCGAGAACCGGACCGGACCGAGTGGCTTCACGTGATGTTGGACGCTTGGAGGGATCGCTTGTGTGGAAGTGGAGTCCAATGTGACATCGAAGGTTGGATTGCCCGCCATCACGAACTGGAGCCTTCCGTCGCGAATCCGAATCAACCCCCACGTACTGCTCGCCACGCGATGGGCACGGAGCAGGCTCGAGGGGACGGTCAGCTGATCCCATTCCGGGCTTGATCGGGCCAGATGGAGGCCCTCTGGAAGCTCGGCACGATCGCAGAGCGGGCAATCGAGAGACGCCCCGATCTTCGCCGCTCGACCCTCTGCGTGCATCACCCACGGTCGGACCTGGAACGGCGGTTGGTGCCGAACGTGCTGGTTGTGCCAGCACGACAATTCGGCGACCCAGTCGCTCTCCTCGTCGAGGTGGAATCCCGTGATCGTTCGTTCCACACGTCCACAGTAGTGGCACAGGCGCCTGGGAATACCGCTGAACCAGCGTCCACTGATCGACTTGGATCACAGACCGGAGCTACCCATAGTTCTGGCGCATGCTAGAAGAGCACCTCGGGAGGTACTCGGTGGAAGCAGACGTGCAACGTGAATCGCGGGTGCCTGGAGATCCGGCCTACCGTTGTCTCTTTGCCCTGTGACCGAGTCGGCTCGACTGGCGGGTGTGGCCGAATCCAGCGACTTTGTACACCTCAACCACAACGTCGTGCGCCAGCATCTCGGCATATGTGGAGCCATGGGCCTCGTGGTCGACATCCCCGACCTCTGACCTGCCGCCCAGCGCCCCACTGCAGCACACGGGGGTTCACATAGAGGCTAGTTATTCTGGTATAGACTAGAAGTCTGAAGCGCCCACCAAGGGGCATCGTGGGGAGACGCATGGACACGAACGCAATTCAACGCGAGGCGCGGGCACTCGGGGATCCGACTCGCTATCACTTGTTCCGTTACATCGTCGATTCCGACCGAGCAGTGGGCGTGGCGGAGCTCACCACGTATATCGAGCTGAACCATAACGCGGTGCGCCAGCATCTTGCTGTCCTGAAGGACGCTGACCTGGTCGTTGAGGAGGTCGAAGCCCGTGACAGTCCGGGGCGTCCACGCCTGCTTTATCGTTTGCACCCTGAGGCGGCCGGGAAGTGGGAGACATCAGGGCCGTATGCGTGGCTCGCCGGATTGCTGGGTGAGGCAGTGAAGCACGACCTGAGCTCCCGTGAGGTGGGCCATCAAGAGGGTCTGCAACGAGCGAACGAGTGCTCGGGTATCGGCGATTCCGTCGACACCATGGAGCGTGAGCTGATCCGAGGTGGCTTCCGCCCGACCCGGAGCGAGCGAGGTCGCCAGGTCGATTTCGTACTGGCGCGCTGTCCGTTCGAGGAGGTTGCGACCGGCAACCCGGGCACGGTCTGCCAACTCCACCTCGGTCTCGCCGAGGGGCTCGCCCAAGGCCTCGGCGGCCTGACCGTGGATCGCCTTACCGCCAAGGACCCGCACCGCGCAGGATGTCGGCTCGTTCTCAAACGCGATCCGGTATCGGCGCAGGGGTAAGCCCGAACGGTGCCCATATGAGTCTGAGGAGGTAGGGCATGAAGCTCGCGGTCTACGGGTCCTTCAACTGTCCCTACAGCCTGCTGGCCAGCATGCGGGTGGACCGTCTGGGTGAGTTGGATGTGGCCGACGTGGAGTGGCGTGCTGTCGTCCACGATCCGGATGTTCCGATGCAAGGAGAGCCGGTCCTTGGCGAGCTGGCCGCGCTGTTCGATCGGGAACTCGAAGAGATTCGGGGCCTACTGCGTGGGGAAGAAACGTATGAGGCAACACCGCCGACCGTGCAGCCCAACACGACACTGGCGGTTGCTGGGTTCTCCGCAACGACCGGCGACGACGCCGATCGACTTCGAGCCCGACTCTTTGACGCGCTCTGGGTGCGGCACCTCGACATCGGTGATGCGCACGTACTGCGTGGGCTGGAGTGCCCGGTTCCGCCTCTGTCTCCTGCTGCCGAGCAATGGCGCAGCGAGTGGCTCGGCTTTGATCGGCCGGTGGTGCCCATGTTGGTGCTCCCCAGCGGCACCGTGTCGCGAGGTCTGGGCGCCCTGAAGCGGCTCGCCGACTTCGGTCTCGACGGTGCCACTACCCAATGACCGCGTCATTGCCCCCGGGAACTCGAAAGCGGGGGAGAACCGAGGAGCACCGGCCGGCAACAAGCTGACCACAAGCTGGGAACACTGACGGATCACCCGTCTTCGACGACACCCAACTGTGCCTCAGGTCGCCATCGATCCGGTCACGGTCACGCCGTCGAGGCCTCCTGAACGCGGTGAGACGCAATGCGTTCGCTGTCGAATCGTCAGTGTGTGACGGCGAATGCCGCGAGGATGACAATGGCGAGAGTCGTCAGTGCCATCAGGCCACGGATGCCATTGGCCAGCAGCCGACCCCGGCGCAGCGCTACCGCTGTCGAACTGTCTCTCGGGTTTGCGATCAACTTGCGGCGGAGGGCGGTCATCGCCCGAGCCTGCATCATCCCCGCAATCGTCGCGACAACGAGGAAACCAGCCAGTAGGGCTGCGGCATCAATGGTTCTCGACCACGACGATGGTGGCCAGGAGAGCGCCAGGCCGGCAGCGATGGCGATGAGCAGTGATGCCGTGCCGACCATTCCATACCGGCGACCGACCGCACGGAAGAATGCCACCTGAGACGACTCATCGAGGACACCTCGCGCCGCCTTGGCGACGATGGCGAGGCAGACCATGCCGCCCACCCAGATGGACGCGGCGATCAACTCGACGGCTACCAGTGGTGCACTTGTCGCCAACATCTTGCTTCTCCCTTGTCCGTCGTGACATTGTTCTAAGTGACACTAGAATAAAGGTGAAACGCATCCCGGTATCCAGGCCGGTCGCGGTAGGAACCGAAAGAGGAGTTGGACGCCATGACGATTACTCAGACCGAAGCTCGAGATGCGATGCTCCAGCACCACCGCGCCCTGGACGAGCACGTGGGTGTCCGGATCGCCGCCCTAGTTGGGGCCGTGGAGAGCGGCATCGCCTACGAGCCGGCGGTGGCCGCACTGGTCGCCTACCTTGCGGAGGAAGTGCTTCCTCACGCGGTGGCGGAAGAACACACCATCTACCGTGTCGCCGGGGCCCGTGCCGACCTTGCCGACACGGTGAACGAGATGACTGCCGAGCACCGTGTCCTCACCTCCGCCACCGAGGCGCTGGCCAATGCGGCAACGGCCCCCGCAGCACTTGAGCAGGCCAAGCAGATCGGTACCCTCTTCACCACTCACGTCAACAAAGAGAACGATCTCCTGCTCCCAGTACTTCTGGAGGATGACGATGTCGACCTGGCACAGCTGTTGGTACAGATGCACCGACTGACCGAAGCGGCCCAGGAGGCACCATTCGTCGAGGATGCGTCGTCGCCTGATTCCGAAGCGGTGGTGGTGTCGCTGCTGTTGGATGCGGCCAATGAGCTAGCACATGCCGGTCTCGGCGATCGGGCGTGCCAGCTTGTCGCGTCGGCATGGGCCGCGCTTCGGACCCCAAGACCGGCGCTCGCCGTCAGGACCACGGCAAGCCTGCACCGGCTAGTGAGGCTGGTGACCAGTGAGCCGGTAGCGTTCCACCCGTCGGAGAAGGGCAGTGATGCTGGTGACGTTCGTCAACTCGACGTGCGCCATCTGGCGCCGGCACAGCGCCACGAAACGATCTTCGCCGCGTATCACGGCCTCGCCCCCGAAACTGGCTATGTGCTCGTCAACGACCACGATCCGAAACCGCTCCGTTACCAGTTCGATGCTGAGCACGCTGGTGAGTTCACCTGGGACACCATCGAGTCCGGACCTGAGGTGTGGCGGGTGCGCATCGGAAGGCCGGCGCTCGACGGTGCGACCGCCGGTGAGCCATACGATTCCGAAAATCTGGGGGACCAGGAGCTGGATGTGCGCGTTCTCCCCCACGGACAGCGCCATGACGTGATCTTCGCCACCTATGATGACCTTGTAGTCGGGGGTGGATTCGTGATCGTCAACGACCACGATCCTCAGCCGCTGCACTACCAGTTCGAGGCCGAGCACCCCGGTGAGTTCACCTGGGACTATCTCGAGTCGGGTCCCGAGTTGTGGCGTGTGCGCATCGGGAGGACCCATTTTCGAGCGGTTGGCTGACCAGGGCAACGCTGCGAGCCCATGGGTGGCGGCCGTCGGACCACGCGACCTTCGCTGGGAATGATGGCTGGTTGTGCACGAGGACAGGCCACTGAGTCGACATTGATCCCTATTCTTCGGAGGATCGTCGCCTGCAGATCCGTAGTCGATCACAGTCTTCGATCTCCGGAGGGTCGGTGTGCGTACCCCAGTTGCAAGCGCCATGAAGGAAGATCAGGGGGTTGTCCGCTCCTGCGCGTTGACGAGCTGGTCGGCGCCCGGGGCAGTAGATAGCAGTCGAATCGGTATCGCAGAAAGATTCGCTGCAACGCAGAGCCCGGTGGCAATGAACAGACCCCCCCCGATTGCGATGGCGATCGCAAGGGACGCGGCAAAGCCCAAGCAGACGGCAGCAACACCTGCGGTCACGAGGCCGTAGACAACGGCAGCCCAACGATGGTCATACAGATCGGCGAACATGAGTGGCGTCCCGTCCGCCTTCTTCGCGACACCGCGCCCACGAAGCGCTGACCACAGGATGAACGGTACGACTTTGTGCGCGTGGCCCACCAGGGCAATGAGCAGCCAACCGCTGAAGGCCGCCACCGCTGCTGCCACCAGTGCGACGCCGACATGGTGATGTCGGCCGATGATCAGCTCTGCCGCAAGGGCGAGGGCGGCACCGACGACCAACCAGGCTGCCGACGTGATCACGAACAGCAAATGCAGATCGGACTTACGTCTGCGATACCGGATGTGCATCATCAAGGAGAAGAGGTGTGCACCGAGCCCGACTGCCACGATCGCCGCCCCGCACCACGCGAGCCTCACTATGCCGAAGAGCAGCCCGGGCGAGAGCAGCAGTACTCCGCTCGGAACTGCCGATACGGCAAGCCACGCCGAACGGCGTCGGCCCGGGACATGGGCGAGGAGGAACATCGGCCAGAGCTTCTCCGACACGCTGACGTAGGCGAGTCCCAACCAGGCAAACAGTCCGACGCAGGCGTGGGCCAGAACCACATGCCCGGCGAGGTCGAACCAGTTTCCCTGGCGGTCGATGACGTAGACGACCCCGAAACAGGCAGTCACCACAAATCCGGCGATGGCAAAACGCAGGCCTGCCACCGGAGCCCCTTTGCCCTGCACCGACAATGGCTGGGCACTATTGACCACGAACAAGGTGACCGCCGAGGCGGCGAACGCCCCTCCGGTCTCGACAAGGTACTCCTGCTGGGTGGCAAAGCCCAATGGCAGCAACCATGCACCAGCCAGCCAGGTCAGAAATGTGGCGCGGGAGAGCCGCACCGAGCGCAACGGCCGTTGGGTGATTACCGGTGTGAATTGGTGGATGGCCCCGAGCACTCCCATCGAGAGGGTCGCCAACATGCCGAAATGGGCCGCTGCGACCACCTGGTCGTCGGTGGGGTCCACGACCCCGTGGGCCCGTGACCAGATCAAGGCAGCGCCACACGCCACCAGTCCGAGGGACGCAGCGGCGAGGAAACTCAGCGGCACTGAAGGCGGTGGGATCCCGCTAGGCATCCCGGCCGGACGTCCCTGCCATGCTCCCGCGCTCGGCGCCGGGGGCACAGCCTCAGAGGCCATGATGGCAACCGTTGCCTAGCTCGGCCGCCATGGCCGCTGCCGCGGCCGCGACGGTCATTGTCGGATCGAGCAGGTCGAGATCGATCTCCGAGCCCAGCGTTCGTTCGCCGAACTCTTCGCACACCGCGTGCCACAGGTCCAACGCGTCGTCGCCGTCGAAGCCGAGGTCGGCCAGGGTCACGATGCCTGAGTCGTCCCCGTCGGGCGGATCGAGCAGCACGTGGAGTAATGCCATGACGGCGTCTGCGTTGATGTCTGGGATGACCTGATGCGTTTCACCGGGCATGTTCTTGTTCTCCACGACTGTGATGACCGCTGACCATGATCATGGTATAACTCTAGTAACAAACAGAACAACGACAGCAATCATGATCGCTTGCCGCAGGAGGATTGTCATGGCCACCATCGACGCCCGTCCGCTCATCGCCGCAGGAGACGAGCCGTTCGACCTGATCATGGCCACGGTGGCGGCCCTCGGCGAGCATGACGACCTCGTCGTCCTGGCACCGTTCGAGCCGGTCCCGCTGGAAGGCGTCCTCGGCGCGCAGGGATTCTCCTACGAGGCCGTCGAGCTGGGAGCCGGCGATTGGCAGGTCACCTTTCGGAGGCAGTCATGAGTACTGGGGACGAGATGAGCGGGCCGGTCTCGATCGGGATGGACCGGGCAGAGATCCCAGCGGACAACGCCATCGACATGGCGTGGAGCGCGCTCCGTTCCGTCTACGACCCGGAGCTCTACCTCGACGTGGTCTCCCTAGGCCTCGTCTATGACGTGCGTGAGGAGGACGGGACCATCGTGGTCGAGATGACGCTGACCACGCCTGGGTGTCCGGCATCGGAGAGCCTTCCGGAGATGGCACGGGCCGCGATCTCCCAGTCCGTCGGGAACCCGATCGCGGTCGACGTGCGTATCGTCTGGGACCCGCCCTGGAGTCCCGCGTTGATGGATGCGGAAGCGGCAGCGGCACTCGGATTCCGGGTTCGGCAGTGACAGTAGTCACGAGGTGCTCTCGAGCCTCAACACAGGGCGCGCATCGATTGTCGGTGCCGTATGGGTTGATTGCCTCATCCGAGTGGATCGGAAACCGGTGGGCGTGGTGAAGCGTGACGTCGAAGTTGTCCGCGTCTACGACGACCCGGGGCGCCAACACGACGAGTATCGGGTGCTCGTCGACCGACTGTGGCCCCGTGGGCAATCGAAGGGCGCGGTTGATCACGATGAATGGGTCAAGGACGCCACGCCCAGTACCGAATTGCGGCAGTGGTATGGACACGAACCGACGCGCTTCTCGGAGTTCGCACGGCGCTACCGAGGCGAGCTGGCGCTGCCACCGGGGTCGGGGGTCGTGTCGCAACTTCAGGAGACAAGTGGGACACAACGGCTCGTGCTCCTCACCGCAACGCGGGACATCGAGCACTCCGGCGCAATTGTCCTGCGTGACGTCATTGTGGGTGCGGATGAATCGTAAGCCGTCAGCGAGACGTCCATCTTCCGTCGGCCATGTACTGCGTCCTGTCCTGGTCTCAGCCAGCGGCTGCGCTGACACTGACCGGAGGGAGGCTGGATGAGGACCGCAGTTCACGGAATGCCCCGGATCGGCCACGACCGCTCGCTCAAGTGGGCGCTCGAAGGGTTCTGGGCCGGAACGGTGTCAGCTGCGGGCCTCGACGAGGTAGCGGCCTCGATCCGCCGGCAGAACTGGCAGAGCATGGTTGCGGTCAATGTGGACTTTGTCCCCTCGAATGACTTCTCCGTGTACGACCACGTGCTCGACACTGCGGTCATGGTGGGTGCCGTCCCGGCCCGGTTCAGCTCCGGTGGCAGGACAATTGACCGTGAGCGCTACTTCGCCATGGCGAGAGGCGGGCACCTCGACGGAAAGGCCGTCGCTCCTCTCGACCTGACCAAGTGGTTCGACACCAACTACCACCATCTGGTGCCCGAACTCGACTCCGACGCCGTGTTCGCCCCCGATGCGACGAAGGCACGAGGAGAGTTGGCCGAAGCCTCCGGACTCGGCATTCACACCACCCCGGTACTGCTCGGTCCACTGACCCTGGTCCTGCGGAGCACCCCGGCGCACTCAGGTGTTGACATGTTGGGGCTGCTCGATCGCCTTGTCGAGGCGTACATCGAGGTGTTGTCCCAGCTCAAGAAGGACGGTGCGACTTGGGTTCGGATCGACGAGCCCGCACTGGTCGAGGAGCGCACGAACGACGAACTGGCGGCACTGAGTCGCGTCTACCGACGGCTGGGCGACCACGCGGATCGGCCGAAGATCGCGCTGTCGACGTACTTCGGCCATCTTGGATCCACCATGGAAGCGGTGGGTGAACTGCCGATCGAGGCCATCGGCCTCGACTTCTGTCGAGGTAGAGAGAACCTCCACTTGCTGCGGTCTACGGGTGGAGTCGGGGACAAGATGCTCTTTGCCGGTGTGGTGGACGGTCGAAACGTCTGGGCCAACGATCTTCCCGCCAGTCTCGATCTGCTCGACGAGCTTACGGGGCTCGCCAGCGAGGTCGTCGTCTCCACATCGTGCTCGCTGTTGCACGTACCCCTAGGGTCTGCCGTCGATGAGAACGTCGACGACGAGGTGCGTCCCTGGCTGGCCTTTGCCGATGACAAACTGGGCGAGTTGACCGTACTGGCTCGAGGCATTGCCGACGGTCGTGAGGCGGTTGCCGATGAGCTCGACGCAAACCGAGCCGTCATTGCCACCAGGCGGAACTCGCCCCGAGTTACGAACAAGGTGATCCGACAGCGTGTCGCATCCTTTGGTGAGGCGGATCCCCACCGGCCCCAGGCATCCCCCGAACGGGCCACTACCCAGCGGACAGCATTGGCACTTCCTCCCTTGCCGACGACCACGATCGGGTCGTTCCCCCAGACGCCCGAGCTGCGACGGTCACGGGCGTCATGGCGCGCCGGACATGTCAACGATGCTGACTACAACGCGTCGCTCCGCGCCGAAGTCGATCGTGTGCTGGCCATCCAAGAGGAAATCGGCCTCGATGTCCTCGTCCACGGGGAGCCCGAGCGCGACGACATGGTTCGCTACTTCGCCGACCAGCTCACCGGATTCGTGATCCCCGACGGGGGGTGGGTCCAGTCCTACGGGTCACGATGCGTACGGCCACCGGTGCTCTTTGGCGACGTGGCGCGCCGCGGTCCCATGACGGTGGACTGGGCCCGCTATGCCCAGTCGCGTGCGCCGAAGCCCGTGAAGGGCATGCTCACCGGTCCGATCACCATGCTGCGGTGGTCGTTCGTACGTGACGACCAGCCGGAGCGCGAAACTGCGGACCAGCTGGCACTGGCGATACGCGACGAGCTCGTTGATCTCCAGACAGCCGGGATCGCCATCATCCAGGTCGATGAACCGGCATTGCGGGAGGGTTTGTCTCTACGCCTCGATGATCGTCCGGAGTACCTGAGATGGGCCACTCGCGCCTTCCGGCTGGTCACCTCAGCGGCGGCCGTTGGAACCCAGGTGCACACCCACATGTGTTACGCGGAGCTGGGGGACATCGTCGAGGTGTTGGACGATCTGGACGTTGATGTCCTGTCCTTCGAGGCCGCGCGTTCGGACATGGCAGCTGTCGAGGTGTTGCAGCGTGCCTCGTACAAAGGGGGAGCCGGACCAGGCATCTACGACGTGCATTCGCCGCAGGTCCCCGGGGTCGCCGCCATCGAGGGCCTGCTCCGCCAGGCCCTCGCTGTGCTCGGGCCCGACCGGTTATGGGTCAATCCGGACTGCGGTCTCAAGACCCGCCACTATGGCCAGGTCCTTCCTGCGCTGGACCATATGGTCGCGGCGGCTCGCAATCTGCGGGCAGAGGTGACCTCCGGCGGGGTGTCAGCCGGGGCTGATGCTGATCCGGCCAGGACCTGAGGGCCGACCGGCCCGTAGCCGATGAGATCGCCGGACGAGCCCTTCAAACACTGACTCACCCAAGACCTATTCGGTCTCGTCGCCGCCATAGCCACCTTCTCGAGTGATCGAGATCACCGTTCGCTGCGCCCCTGGGTGTCCCGTCCAGTCCCGTTCCTGCGGCAAGTGGGCGACGGTGATCAACTCCAACTGGACGGACCCTTGGGCACATTCACTTGGAGCGAATCGGTCGGAGGGCGGTTCGTCTCGACCGGTGGCGACAGCGGCGTCCGTCTCCACTCCGGTCGACTGGAAGCAGGGTGGTGAGGTGATCATCTCGCCGGCAATCTCCGACAAGGACGCCACGACGAAGTTCCCCAAGGGCTTCGGACGCTGAAGCCCTACCTTCGACTGACGCCGCAGCCGGACGCGTAGGACTCGGCGACTGTCCGGGCCACGCCTGTCCAGCCGCAACCCTTCGCCGCTCGGAAACATCGATGGATAAGGCAGCGCAGAACGCGGATGTCAAGTGTCTGTACCGTCCATCGACGACACCTTGAACTCTCGGAGTCCCACCGGGGCAATGGCGAGTGCGTTGGGTGGGAAGTCTCGGGGGTCGAGACGGTTGCACTTCATGTCTGGCTGACGAAGTGGACCTGACCGTCAGTGACCGCTCGCCGTCAGAAGGTCGAGGCACTCTCCGGCGATGGTGCCGGCTCCCAGGCGATTCGCGGAAGCTGGCGAGCCAGGGACGCAGCAATCTTCGCCGCATGAGCCTTGGCGAGGTCTGCGTACGGTCCGGACCATTGCTCGTCGACACTGGAGGCGAACATGCCGTACCAGCGATCGAAGTGTTCGGTGGTGAACGGCAGTTGATCGTGGACGTGCCGGTGGGCCACCAGGATCGCCCCCCGGTAGGACCGATCGCCCAAGAGCACGCGGCACCAATAGTCGATCAGCTGAGGGATGTGCTCGCTCCAGTCGACCTCGGCGACCTCTTCGAAGATTGGCCCGAGGAGATCGTCCATTACGAGTTCGCGATAGAACGCCACGACCATGTTGTGAATCTGAGCTCTTGTGTCGAGATCGGTGTTGGAATTGATGGGGGAGTGCGGTGCGCCCCTGGATGTGCCGACTTGCCTCTGTTCGTCGACCGTCAGCCCGTCTCCTTGACGAAGAAGCGGGACGGACTCGTTCCGAGCACCCGTCTGCATGACTCCGAGTGTACCTGTAATTCCAGCCAGTAGTAGAAGAAGAATCGGAGCGATGATGCGTGGGCGCTCGGACCCTGGTGGGGGCGTTCGCGCCTCTCGTCGCTACGGCTCAATGAAGATGCACTCCCCCGGGCACTCCTCGGCAGCCTCGGTGACCGCTTCCTCGAGCTCTGCGGGCACCTGGGCCAGGCCTTCAGCGCCACCCGGGTCGTTCTTCACCTCGCTGCCCTCTTTGACATAGGCGAGCCCGTCGTCGAGCAACGTGAAGACTGCCGGAGCGATCTCCTCACAAAGCCCATCGCCCGTGCACAAATCCTGATCGATCCAGACCTTCATGGTGACGTGATCTCCTTTGGTGGCGATGCGGGACGCGGCATCATCAATACAGTCCGAGTTGGAGACGGGCGGCGTCGGTTAACCGGCTCTGGTCCCACGGCGGGTCCCACACCAGTTCAACGTCTACCTCGCTGACACCGGGGACCTTCTGCACCCGTGTGCGCGCATCATCCCTGAGAATGTCGCCCATGCCACAACCTGGTGCGGTCATCGACATCTTGATCACCACACTGTGACTTCCGTCCGCCAGCAGATGCGCTTCACACGCGTAGATCAGACCAAGATCAACTACATTGATCGGGATCTCCGGGTCGAAGACCGTCTTCAGCTGTTCGAATACCCGCTCGAGTTCGAATGGGCCCAATGGTGCAGTGGCTTCATCGGCCGGCCCGCTGTCGAGTCCCAGTGTGGAGGCATCCTCAGAGGAAATCCGAGCCAGGTGACCACGTTCGGTCTGGACGGTGATGGTGCCACCCAGAGCCTGGGTGACCACCACCCGTTCGCCCGCTCGGAGCGTCGTCCTCTCGCCGCTGGGAATCAGCGTGACATCGCAGTCCTGTCCGAGTGCGATCGGAGTGTGTCGCGGAGAGCTCATCGGCATCTACTCCCTAGCGATCCACGCGTCGCCGACTTCGAGGAGGCCGCGAAAGCTGTGCCGAATGAACGTCGCGCATGTGATCCGTATCGGGACTCCGGCTCTCCGACGAAGAGGGTTGACAGGCCCAGGTGTGCGGGGCGATGCCGCTGGAAGACCGTCCGGTCGCCACGATGTCGATGGTGCGGCCCAGTGGGACAACCAGGAGCGCCTCGCGGAGCGGTTGCGTCAGGTCACTCGTCATAGGGGTACCCCTCCTGCCCCATCCTCAGTCGCGAGCCGGCCGGCGACCAGTGTGTCGACGTGGGCACGAAGCGACGCAGAGGGGATCAGATCCATCACCTCGCGGGCAAACGCATAGGTGAGTAGAGCTCTCGCCTTCTCGTGGGGCACTCCTCGCGACCGTAGGTAGAACAGCGCGTCCTCATCGAGCGCCCCTACGGTTGCGCCGTGGGTACACTTCACGTCGTCGGTGAAGATCTCGAGTCGTGGTCGGGTGTCGATCTCGGCGTGGTCGGAAAGCAACAGGTTCTTGTTGGTCTGGCTGGCATCCGTACCCTCAGCACCGGGCCACACGATGATGTGCCCGTTGAACACGCCGTGACCGCGCTCGTCGGCGATGCCCTTGTAGAGCTGGCGGCTGGTGCACCGGGGCGCGGCGTGTTCGATCAGGACCGGATTGTCGTGGTGCTGGTCGCCTCGTGGCAGGTACAGCCCATCGATGCTGACGCCCGCCCCTTCGCCTTCGAGGCGCACCCGCACCTCATTGCGGGCGATCTTCGACCCCAGTGCCACCGAGCCCGACGAGAATCGGGCGTCGGGTCCCAGGCGGACGTCGAGCAGTGCAAGGTGGAACCCGGTGTCGAGTTCGTTCTGGATCTTGTAGTGCTCGACATGCGCTCCCTCCTCGAGGACCACTTGAGTCACCGCGTTGGTGCACGTGGTGTTGCCGGAGATCCCGGCATACGTTTCGATGACCGCCACCCGGCTGCCCGGGCCGGCCAGGATCAGGGAATGCGGGGCGGAGACGACGGGGGACCCCTGGGCCTCCGAGAGGTACACCAACTCGATGGGCATGGTGACATGGGTGTCGGCAGGGAGATGGACGAACGCCCCGTCCTCGAAGAGGCAGGTATTGAGTGCAGTGAAGGCGTGGTCGGACTCGGAGAAGGGGTGCGCGAAGAACGGTTCGAGCACCGCTCCTCCCTCAGCCAGAACTGAGGCCAGATTCGTGACCGTGACACCCTCCGGCAGCTCGGTGATCGATGACAGCTCTGGGGCGAAGAAGCCGTTGACGAAGACCAACCGAGTGTTTGCAACGTCGATGGTCAACGCGTCGACGGTGGCTGGCGAGATCCGGTGGTCAGCTCCGGCCGCTGCACGCTCGAACGGCACATCCAACAGGGGCCCGAGTCGCGTGTACTTCCAGTCCTCGTCCTTGAGCGTCGGGAATCCGCGCGTTATCGCCCACTCGGCGGACTCGTGGCGGGCCTGGGTTAGCCAGGTAGGACCACGTCCATGGGATGGGAGCCCCAGGCGGGAGAGCAGCTCGGCGACGGTCGAGATAGCCCCAGTTCTCCCCTCCGGGGTCGACGTGGCTGTGGAGGTGACGGTGGTCACGGCGTTGCTCCCACCGATGCCGGTCGGTCCGACGCCGTCTCTTGGCTGAGATCGGCGTAGCCGTGCTCTTCGAGTTCGAGTGCCAGATCCTTGTCGCCCGAGCGGACAATCCGACCCGCGGCCATCACATGGACCCGATCGGGGACGAGGTAGTCGAGGAGCCGCTGATGATGGGTGATGACGATCATGGCTCGATCGGGACGTCGAAGCGCGTTCACCCCACCGGCGACGATCCGGAGAGCATCGATGTCGAGGCCGGAGTCGGTCTCGTCCAAGATGGCGAGCTTCGGCTCGAGAATCGTCATCTGCAGGATCTCGTTGCGCTTCTTCTCACCCCCGGAGAAACCCTCGTTGACCGACCGGCTCATGAAGCTCTCGTCCATCTCAACGAGCTTCATCCGCTCCCGAGCCAAGGCGAGGAAGCCCATGACATCGAGCTCCTCGAGCCCGCGTCGCCGGCGCACCGAATTGAGTGCCATGCGTAGGAAGTACAGGTTGCCCACCCCGGGGATCTCCACCGGGTGTTGGAAGGCAAGGAAGAGGCCGGCCGCCGCACGGTCCTCGGGGGACAGGGCGAGCAGGTCCTCGTTCTCGAAGTGGACCATGCCGGTGATGTCGTAGGCCTCGTGGCCGGCAAGCACATTGGCGAGGGTGCTCTTGCCCGAGCCGTTCGGGCCCATGATGGCGTGTACTTCGCCCGCCGCAACTTCGAGGTTGACTCCCCGGAGAATCTCGTTGTCACCGATCTGGGCGTGGAGGTTCTCGATCTGCAGCATCATCCGACGCTTCCTTCCAGACTGACACTCAGGAGCCGTTGGGCCTCGACAGCGAATTCCATGGGCAACTCCTTGAAGACTTCGCGGCAGAAGCCGTTCACAATCATGGATACGGCGTCCTCCTCGGAGATCCCCCGCTGGCGGCAGTAGAAGAGCTGGTCTTCGCTGATCTTGGAGGTGGAGGCTTCGTGTTCGACCTGCGCGCTCGGATGCTTCACCTCGATATACGGGAACGTGTGGGCACCGCTATCGCTGCCCAGGAGCAACGAATCGCACCGCGTATGGTTCCTGGCTCCTTCGGCTGAACGCAGCGTCTTCACCAGACCTCGGTAGGTGTTCTGGCCGTGACCGGCGGAGATCGCCTTCGAGACGATGGTGCTGCGTGTGTTCTTGCCGATGTGGATCATCTTGGTGCCGGTGTCCGCCTGTTGGTGGTTGGCGGTGAGAGCGACCGAATAGAACTCCCCGACCGAGTTATCACCTTGGAGGATGACCCCGGGGTACTTCCACGTGATGGCTGAGCCCGTCTCGACCTGTGTCCACGAGATCTTGGAGTTCGCTCCCGCGCACTTGCCCCGCTTGGTGACGAAGTTGTAGATACCGCCGCGCCCATCGGCATCTCCCGGGTACCAGTTCTGGACGGTGGAGTACTTGATCCGCGCCCCTTCGAGGGCCACGAGCTCGACGACTGCCGCGTGGAGCTGGTTCTCGTCCCGCATCGGTGCGGTGCAGCCCTCGAGATAGCTCACGTCCGCACCCTCTTCGGCGACGATGAGGGTGCGTTCGAACTGTCCGGTGTTGGCGGTATTGATGCGGAAGTAGGTGGAGAGCTCCATGGGACAGTGGACGCCTCTGGGGATGAAGCAGAATGAGCCGTCGGTGAAGACGGCCGAGTTGAGTGTGGCGAAGTAATTGTCCCGGTAGGGGACCACCGAGCCGAGGTAGGGGCGCACCAGCTCCGGGTGGTTCTGCACCGCTTCGGAGAACGAGCAGAAGATGACGCCCACATCGGCCAGCTTTTGCTTGAACGTGGTGGCCACTGATACCGAGTCGACGATGGCGTCCACCGCCACGCCGCTGAGGCGCTCCTGCTCGGCGAGCGAGATCCCGAGTTTGTCGAACATGGTCCGCAGTTCGGGGTCCACCTCGTCGAGGCTCGCCAGTTGCGGCTTCGGCTTGGGGGCGGCGTAGTAGATGATGTCCTGGTAGTCGATGGGCCCGTAGTGGACGTTCTGCCAGTCAGGCTCCTCCAGCGTGATCCAGTGCCGGTACGCCTGCAGGCGCCACTCGAGCAGCCAGTCCGGCTCGTGCTTCTTGGCCGAGATCAGCCGGATGACGTCCTCGCTCAGACCCTTGGGCACGACGTCGGTGTCGAGGTCGGTGGAGAACCCGTACTGGTACTCCTGGCCAACCAGCTCCCGGACGTCGTTCGACACGCCGGTCACGGCGTTGCCTTCCAACCGGGGCACTCCTCAGTGCCGGTGGATGGCGGCTGCATCGGTGCGCTTGTTCTGCCGTTAGAAACGACGCGTGGCGGACACCGGGGCGGCCGCGCGACCCGGACCGAACTCCACGGTCCCTTCTCGGCCTCATCTATCGAGCTGTGCCTGGTGGCCGTGAGGAAGCTCATCGCTGTCTCCTTGCCGACCGGCGGGCGTTCCACCGGTGGGTCGCTGCCGGTAACCGGACGTCGTAGTCTGATGTCTCTTATGCAAGTATAGCCTTGTAAAACTAACGACAGAGCGCCTCGGAGTAGTACCCTGTTCCCATGGACGGTGTTCCTAAGGACCCAGCAGAGTTGTCGTCGGCCCAGCAACACGTCCTCGTGGCCGTGAAGCGGCGTGGTGAGGCGTCAGCCGACGCGGTGGCGGAGGCGGTGGGCACTACCCCGAGCGCTGTCCGTCAGCACTTGGCCGCACTCAAGTCCGGCGGGTTCGTCGCCTCGCGTCAAGAACGAGGACGATCGGGGCGGCCGGTCGATCTCTACCACGGCACCGAGTTGGGCGAAGCCCTGTTTGCCGGGCGGTCGGCTGTTGACCTCTCGGTCGAGCTTCTCGGCCACCTCCAGGACGAGGACCCCGAGTTGGTCTCGCGCGTCTTCGAGCGACGCCGGCAACGGCGGGTCGAGCAGTGCCAGGATCAATTGACAGACAAGACGCTCGCCGAGAAGGTGGCCAGCCTGGACGAGATCCTCGACAGCGAGGGATACATGGCCGGCGTCGACAGGTTGCCCGACGACAGCTATCGACTCACGCTCCACAGCTGCGCCATCTGGGCGGTGGCCTCCCGCTTCGGTCCGGCGTGCGCCACTGAGCTCGAATTCATCCAAGAGGTCCTCCCGGAGGCGGAAGTGACCCGGGTCGCGCACAAAGTAGCGGGCGCCTATGTCTGCGCGTTCGAGATCCGGCCCCGAGGGACCAAGCCTCGGTCCTCGCATCCAAGGGCGTTGCGCGACCTGACATCGGCGTGAAGTCTGCCGTGAACTCCTGCGGGTCGAGAACGTAGTGGTAGGAGCGGTAGGGGAGCCGACCGGGATATCGAGGTGCTTTTGCGGCCGTAACGGGGTGCCGGCGAACCACCGGTCCGCCTCCCATGAGAGCGCTCTGGCCGGAGGGAGCAGCGGACCAGATTCAGTCGTACTTCTCGACCTGGACATGGTCCGGATCGACCCCGAGTTCGGTTAGCCACCCCTGCACGTCCTCGACCATTGCGGGTGGCCCGCAGATATAGGTATGCCTCGGGAACTGCCCCGCCACGACCTCGGCCACCATGGCCCTGTCGATCCGACGATGGTGGCTCGCCCGCGGATCGTCCGGATCCCGGGTGAAGGTGTGGACGACCTCCAGCCACGGGTGCCGGGCGGCGAGATCGGACAGCTCGTGGTGGTAGAACGTGTAGTCGAAGTTGCTCGACGAGGACACGAGACGCACGGGAATGGCAAGCTGCGCCACCGCCGCGTAGCGGATCATGCTCATGAGCGGGACGATCCCGCTACCCGCTCCGATCAACAGGACCGGTCCGCCGTCATCTGCCGTCCAGGTGAAACGCCCGACTGGTCCCCGCACTTCGATGTGATCGCCTGGAGATAGGTCACGAACCAGGCGTGGCGAGATCAGCCCGTCGGGGATCTCACGGACCCCGAGGTCGATGACCGAGGGATCCGGCAGGGGTGGAGAGGCAATCGAATAGGCACGCTGAATGGGGCCAGTTCGTCCAGGTACGGCCAGACGCACGTTGTAGTACTGGCCGGGAAGAAAGCCGGTCGACTCCTCGAGTTGAAGCCGCAGGGTCACGGCATCTGGCGCCTCCTCGATGATCTCGGCGACGTGGGCGTTCTCCCAGCGTGGAGGCTTACGCTTCGGGACGTCGCGGGCCTTGCGGCCAGACGCTGCCGGAGTGACGAGCGATCCGGTGTCGATGTCGAGCGAGCGATCCACGACCCAAGTATTTCACTAGTAGGAGCTAGAATAAAGAGATTTCTGGATTTGCCGAGATCGGCCGATTGTGCCAGTGGGTGCCTGGACGAAGATGCAGGCGCGCCATGGGTGTCAGTGGCCCGACCGAAGTTCAGATGGGACGTCGGGCCTTGAAGGTTCGGGGGTCCCGCCCGGCACGTCGGGCGACGAATGGCGCGTTCGCCGTCCTCAGGTCCTCGTCGTGCATTTCGCGCGCTGCGTACTCGTCGACTCGCAACAGGCGTAGGGGTCGTCCGGGTCGGTATGGCCCATGCGGTTAGTCAATCAACGTCAGCATTCGCCTTTCGGCTGCGACAACTGTCTGTTCCAAGAGAAGGGCAATCGTCATTGGTCCGACGCCCCCGGGTACCGGAGTGATGAAGCCAGCGATGGGAAGGGCATCCCTGAAGTTCACGTCCCCCGTGGCACCCTGGTAGTAACCAGCGTCGATGACTACGACACCGGGCTTCAGCCAGCCTCCTGCCACAAAGTTCGGTTGACCAACGGCCGCTACGACGAGGTCGGCCGACCGGACGATCGCCGGCAGGTCGCGAGAGTGGGACTGGCAAAAGGTCACGGTCGCACCACGCTCGAGGAGGAGCATCCCCATGGGCCTACCGAGGACCGCACTGTGGCCGATGACCACGGCATGCAACCCTGTGGGGTCGATATCGTATTCATCCAAGAGACGGACAATCCCAGCGGGCGCACAGGATGCAAAACCCGGGAGCCCCAGTGCCATGGCCGCGAACGAATGTGCGGTCACTCCGTCAACATCCTTCTCCGGCACGATCGCCTCGTATGATGATCGTTCGTCGATGTGTGGTGGGACCGGATGTTGCAGGAGGATGCCGTCGACAGTGGTGTCCGTTGACAATTCCGTGACAGCCCCGACAACTTGCGCGGTGGTTGAAGTTGTCGGCAGGTGGATCAGCCTTGAGGCAAGTCCGGCTTCCTCGCACCGCGACCTCTTCATCTTCACGTACCTGATCGACGCGGGATCCTCACCAACCAGCACGGCAGCGAGGCACGGTGGACGCCCGGCCTCCCGAGCGAAACGATGAGAACGCTCGGACGTCTCATCGAGGAGTCTGCGCGCAAGCGCCGTCCCGTCCATGATCTGAGCTTTGGCTGAATTGGGCATGACCTCTCCTCAAGCCGATGACATCGAAGGTTGGGATGGCAATTCCCTACCGGCTTCAGCAGTCACAACATCCTTAGGTCGATCTCCCCTGCAGCGCTGGCCTTGACCCGACGGCAGCGTATTCGTTTCGGATTGCCACTGCTGGAATTTGCCGAGGGACTGCAGGCGGGAAACCCCCCGAACCAATTTCGCGAGCGACTGATTTTCAAAAGCGTGATGATCGGTGAGGATAATGATCGCAGGTGCGACCGGACTCAGACCAGCACACGGGCGACCTGTTCTTGGAGTCGGGGAATCAGGTCCCGCTCGAACCAGGGATTGCGGCGTAGCCACATGTTGTTCCGCGGACTTGGGTGTGGGAGTGGGACCAATTCTGGCCAATAGTGCGGCCAGGCTGCGACCCGCGCTGTGACCGAAGGTCCGGCATCGGCCATGTGGTACGCCTGGGCGTACTCACCAATGACGAGCGTCAGCCGTACGTTGGACAGCTGCCTGAGAGCCTTCTCCCTCCACGTGACCGCACATTCAGGTCGTGGTGGAAGGTCTCCCGACTTGCCGGCTCCGGGAAAGCAGAATCCCATTGGCAGTATCGCAACGCTACGCGCGTCATAGAAGTCGTCGCCCGAGATCCCCATCCACGCGCGGAGACGGTCGCCACTGGCATCGGCGAAAGGAACGCCCGACTCGTGCACTTTGCGGCCGGGCGCCTGACTGACCAAGAGAATCGGTGCTTGCGGATGCAGTTGGAGAACCGGGCGAGGAGGGAGCGCCAGCTGCTCCGAACAGATGGTGCAATTGCGTATTTCGGCGAGTAGCGAGGTCAGCGGCTGTGCGATCGATCCATCTTGACTCATGTTTGGCCGGATTGACCGCGAGTCCGAGTCGTGACGGAAATGCCGCCGACAGCACATTCTCCAATCCAGGACTCAACAGGACTCAACTGCTGCCCTTGGGATCCCATCGGTGCCCCTCCATGCACTTCGCACATCCCCTGTGACCTGCTCTTGTGTCTGAAACTCCTGTTGATGGTGGGTGCCCAGGCTACGTTCGCAATGTAGAGGCCGACGGTTCGAGTCCGTTCACCTCCACCCCGAAAGTGCAGGTCAGCCGAGGTTTATTCCCCGGCTGACTCGCGGTTGAGCTGATTTCGTGCGCGATCCGTGCGCGATGGGGCGGTCAATAGCGGTCAAAGTCAAGAATTTCTCCTCTTTCGAAGTGCGTCTCCCTCGCAATACGCCAAGGTGCAGAGCAGTCAAGGATCTTTCTTGCCTGCTCGACATCCTCCCGTGCCGGCAAGTGTGAGATGGCCACCATCGTCTTGCTTGGACTCGTACATCGCTGAGTCAGAGTATGAGAGCAACTCATCAGCGGTGACTTGAGGTGTTCCACACGCGATCCCGAAGCTGGCCACGATGCACACGGAGATCCCCGGAAGGGAGAACTCAGGCTCCAATGCCTTCTGCAAACGGCGGGCCACCGCCATTGCGGGTTCATGGGCGGCAAGGCCCGGACAGACAACGATGAACTCGTCCCCACCGAGACGGCCGATGAGGTCTCCTGGCCTGATGGCGGACCGAAGTCGTTCGGCCACGGCGGCGAGTACCTGGTCTCCTGCCTGGTGACCATACTGATCGTTAACCAGCTTGAATCCGTCGAGATCGGCGAAGATCACGCTCACCTCGCCAGAGTGGCGGACCAGCTCGTCCTCGAGATCCCCCATGAGCGCCCGCCGATTCCTGAGTCCGGTCAACACATCGGTATCGGCCATCCGCCGCAGGTCGGTAACGTCTACGATGCAACCCAACACCCCGAGTCCTCGGTCCTCACCATCCACCGAGCGCAAGGTAACGCGGACGGAGCGGGATCGACTGTCGTCCATCGTAAGTGTCAATTCCTGATCAGTATCCAGGCCGTCCATCATCACACCGGCGATGGCTGCTTCAAGTGTCGACCCTTCGGTCGACATGGCAGTGATCAAATCAGGCAGCGAGCGAATCGGGAGATCTCCAATGAGGTCCCGGAGTACCGGATTCACAAAGACGACGGTGTTGTCTCCGGCGACGTGGAAGAGTCCGACTGGAACGGTATCGGTCAGCCGGCGAAGGAATTGTTCATTGTGGCTTAACGCTTCGACCGCTGCCATCTCCTCAGAGACATCAAGCATCTGGGCCACGACAACGGTCGTGCCATCCGCTTGATGTTGAAAGTCGTTTGAGGTCTCCAGCCACAGCCATGAACCTGAAGGGTCCAAAAACTCGATCCGCCGCCATGTCCAGTAGAAGATTGCGGGAGGGCTGTCGTATGTGGAGGGTCCAGAGAAGGCTTACTCAGCGCGGAGTAGACGTCCGCCGGTGCCGGAGCGCTCAGACGCTGAGGAGGCGCGATGTCTCCAAGGTCACCCGCAGCGACGTCTGATCAGGCTGCTCGCTCGTATTCGTGGATGATGCCGCCGAGGATGTCGCGGCGGGTGATGGTTGCATTGTTGATCGGCGGGCATGGGAAAGAACGGGGGATCGGCTGGTCGAGATGTAGACCACGGTGCGGTCTCGCCCGGTTGTAGTGGCGGATGTACTCGGTGAGGACCGATTCGAGATGGCGTTGTGAGGCGACAAGGAGATGGTCGAGGCAGTCCTCCCGAACCGTACGTACGAAGCGCTCGGCGTAGGCATTCGCACGAGGCGACCGGACGGGAGTGCGGATGGTGTGAACACCGATCGAGGCGAACACCTCATCGAATGCTCTGGTGAACTTGGTGTCCCGGTCACGGATGAGGAAGCGGAACTGCCGACCGGTCTCCTCGATTTCGGCGGCGAAGTTGCGGGCAACCTGGGTCACCCATGGACCGTTCGGGTTGGTGGTGACGCCGAGGACGTGGACGACGCGGCTCTGCACCTCGATGACGAAGAGCACGTAGTAACGGCGGAGCAACACCGTGTCGACATGGAAGAAGTCGGTAGCCACGATGCCCTTGGCCTGGGCGGAGAGGAACTGAGTCCACGTTGGACCCTGTCGCCGAGGAGCCGGTGGAAGGCCATGGCGGCGTAGCACGCTCGCCACGCTCGTCTTCGACGCGGTGACACCGAGCTTCTTCAGCTCACCGACGATGCGGAGATAGCCCCACCGGGGGTTCTCCCTCGCCAGGCGGCAGATCAGCTCCGTGGTCTCTGGGGCAATCCTCGGACGGCCTGGTCGGTTGTGAGGGTAGGTCCACCGCTTGCGAACCAGCGAGCGATGCCAGCCGAGGATCGTCTGCGGCGTGATGAGGAACGATCCCCAGCGTTCCCGGGGTACGAGGCTGGCGAGCATGCTGATCAACGCTCGATCGGACCAAGTGAGCCGGGTACGGGCAGCCTGACGGCGAAGCACGGCCAGTTGGTGGCGAAGCACGAGGATCTCAGCATCCTTGGCCGCAGTATCCGACCTGAGGACAGGAACCGCCTCGATGACGCGTCGAAACAAACGGTAGAGAAAGGACAGGGCCACCTGGGGAGCCTCGTCGAGCGAGATTCGACTGGTCAAACCCGTGTGGAGGGTTTCTGGACCCTTCACGTCGGTAATGCCGCGTTCGACGAGGCGGGTGCGGGTGAGCTCGGAGTCGTAACCACGGTCGAGCCAGAGTGTCTCGACGTC
>Ga0307373_10004396_pt1 | contig 23755 bp, 19 predicted proteins | sample OX2MG_FD_202534 | JGI IMG/M metagenome (GOLD analysis project Ga0307373, IMG submission 202534) | Soil microbial communities from Risofladan, Vaasa, Finland - OX-2 | ecosystem: Environmental > Terrestrial > Soil > Coastal area > Acid sulfate soil | place: Finland: Risofladan, Vaasa | collected... | reverse complement strand
CGCAGTACACCCGTCTTATTTCTTTTACGCCTTCGGCAAATAAGCCTGGGAGAACTGCGCCGGATAAATATATTGTTCATTGAGATTGGTTCGTACCTCACCAAACACAATTCGCGATTAATCAAATCGTAAAGACGGCTTAAATGATTGCTCAAAAGATTGACTTGGCAAAATCTATCACAAAGACCCGATGCAGTACGCCAGCCTTATTTTTTTTTACGCCTTCGGCAAATAAGACAGGCGAACTACACAGGATAAATATATAGGTCATTGAAGTTGGCTCGTACCTCACCAAACACAATTTCATCTACTTCAAATTATATAGACGCTACAAAACAGATTGTATAGAAATTGATTTTTTAAACACTCATTCATCCTGATCTGTCGCAAATTTCTTGACAGGCTTTGACAAAAGCAAGGTCTGCGTCCAGCCAAAATGCAGGGGCAGGACTGGCCACCGGTTTTGCAAAAACAATCTCCACCCCGGTTTAGCCTCCTTCGCGGCGGAGAAAATATTTGTGGGGTCGTATTCTTTTTACAAAAACCTTGCTTTTGCCAAACCCTGTTTCAAGGCCGGGTTGCTACGATTAGAACGAACGAGGCGTAGGCTGACTTTAAACATTTATTAAACAATTAAAATTTACAATCATGGAAATGACAGCAAGATTAACAGGCGATGCAAAATTAAGCACCCTGAAAAATGACCGGCAGGTCCTAAACTTTAGTGTAGCCATCAATGATAGTTACAAAGCAAAAGGCAGTAATGAACCAACAAAAATTGTAACCTATGTTCAGTGTGATTATTGGGTTAACCCCGGTATTGCACAATACTTAACTAAAGGCACTTTAGTAGAGTTACAAGGGCGTGTTGGGGTAAATGCTTACACTGGTAAAGATGGTGAAGCCAAAGCCAGTTTGACCTTTCATGTAAACACAATTAAGCTACACGGAAATGCAAGTGTAAAAAATGAAATAGCGGTTAAAACAAATGCCGAAGCAGTTGCAGTACCTGTAGACGATTTACCATTTTAGGACAGAAAGCAAAAGGGTATTAGTAAAATGCTGATGCCCATTTTTAAAATTATTTTCAAAAATTAAAACTTACAATCATGGCACACAATTTAAATTTCAACGAACAAACAGGCAAACACAGTTTCTTTTCAGTAAAAGAAAAAGCATGGCACGGCTTAGGGCAAATTGTGCAGGATTACCCGACCAGTACAGAGGCAATAAAGTTTGCCGGATTGGACTACGAGGTAGAGAAACAAAAACTTTATACGCAACGCAACGAATATGAAAATCCGCAAATCGCGGTACCTGATTACTACGCAACCTTGCGTACCGATACCAACCAGGTGTTAGGGGTAGTTGGTAAAGATTATGAAGTAATACAAAATATGGATGCTTTCAGTTTCTTTGATGCTATTGTTGGTGGTGATGGCATACAATACGAAACCGCAGGCGCATTGGGAAAAGGAGAGCGCATTTTTATTACTGCTAAATTGCCCAACTATATTAAAGTGGGTAGTTATGATTTGATTGAGCAGTATTTATTTTTAACTACATCGCATGATGGTTTTGGCAGCATTACCGCCGCCTTTACTCCAATAAGAATAGTCTGCAACAATACTTTGAATGCAGCCCTTCGCAACCATAGCAACGCTTTTAAAATAAGGCATACAGCCAATGCAAAGGAACGTCTGGAAGAAGCCAACAAACTGATGGGAATTACCAACCAGTTAGGCAATGAACTGGAAGAAATTTTTAATCAATGGGCTAAGATTCGCATTACAGATTCTGAAGTAAAAAAGCTGATTCAAATGGCTTTAGTACCCAACAAAGAAGTGTTGCAAAATATACAGGCTGGTAAAGAGGATGAATTATCAACTTGTTTTAAAAATATGGCTGATGCGGCTTTTGAGTATGCTATGACAAATGAAACGCAACAATTAGAAACTACAAAAGGTAGTTTGTTCGGCGCTTATAATGCGGTGACCGGATATTTTCAAAATGTGAGGACTTACAAAAATGAAGAGGCAAAACTGAAATCCTTATTGTTGGGAGGAACAGGGCAAATGAGAACTCAAAAAGCTTTTAATCTTTGTGAGGATTTTGCAAAGGGGATAGAGTTTTTAAATTAACGATTTTAAAGGGGTAAGCTGAAAATCTTACCCCTTTAATTGATATGACTGTTAAAGGCTGGAAACGAGCCACGCTTTAAGGCGTGGCTCGTTGGTTTAATGCAATATTTTACAATTAAAATTTTATTGAGTTTATTTTAATTTAAGGTAGAATCTACAGAAGCAAAGTAAACTCTTCTGAAAGGCCATTGATTAAAATTGCCATGAGTTACTAAGTATAAAGGGAAGGGAAAAATTATTGATCGGGAGAATATTGTTGTAGAATAGCTACTATTAATGATTGGCATATTTACTCAATGAGAATCCTCTTTATTTGTGGTTTTGCTGTATGGCTTTTCTTTTCACAAATGATTAAACAGAGTAAGTTTATAAACGCACAAAGAAATCCTTACGCGAAAATGAGGGAAACTACGAACCATGTGCGGCAACGAGTTTGAAATAAATTGTAGAGTAGAGTTCCGCTCATGTAGCGTTGGCAGTCTTTGTTTGAGAGGTTGGCAAATTAGATTAGCACGGAAGTTTTTTGTTTGTGCGGATGGTTACGCAGCGGGTGAAGCAGCAAACAAAAGATTACAACAAAAAAAATCGCTACTTCATTGGCTGCGTGTGTGGATGAATTTTTCGTGGGTGATTTTAAAAGCGGTGCGGCTTGAATGAGCGCAGCGATGGAAGCGAAGTCGTCGAGGTACGAGACGGCGGAGCTGAAAGCGCAAGAGAGAGAAAGGCGCATGGCTTTGTTGTTAATTTCTACCCAGGACAGTAAAGCAATAATTAATCAAGATTTTTATTTTTTCCTGTAAAATTTTGGAGCGTGTGGAAGTTACGCGAAGCATCGCGAAATGAATAAGCGCAGCGCAATGAATGAGCGTTTAACGAAGCGGAACGAAGTGTGGAAAATGAATTTTTATTTTTATCCCGAAAAATTTTAAATCATTGATTGGATCCACAGAGCGAAGCGAAGTAAATCCACGAACGGTAATTAATGAAATGGTTTGTGCGGACACGAACCAAGGATTAGGTTTTAGGTTTAAAAAATGAGACTTTAAACAAAAAAAATATTTATCTTTAAGCTAAATTTCTATTATGGATTCACTTACAGTTTCAATCACAAGGGATATAATCGCACGTTCTTATCGTTGCGGCACCCAAAATGAAATCGAAATGATCGGAAACGATTGCCCTATTGCATTGGCACTCAGGGAAAGATTTCCGGATGTATTTGTTTCCGGAACTCACATACATCCTTTTGGAGATGAAAGTGATGAATCTTTTCCTTTACCTGGTGAAGCGGTTGAGTTCATCCGCCGCTTTGATTCCCTTGTTGACACGCCGGAAGAAAGAATGGGTTTGCCGGAACTTACTTTTGAAGTAGCATTGGAAGAAGAAGTTGCCTATGCGAAAATGGTTTTTTAAATTTACAACCACTCATTATAATAAGCACACACTTTATTCATCAGGCATTTTTCACATTCGGGAGTAGGCCTGCAAGTTTCCCTGCCCAGGAAAGACATGGCCATCCCGGCATCCCAATCTTTTTGAGGGAGTACTTCCATGATTTGCTTTTCCATTTTGGTTGCGTCGTCGCCTGTTGCAATTCCCAAACGTGGTGCTACTCTAAGCACATGAATGTCTACAATCACTCCTTCTGCCGTTGCTTTTGCGTATCTCAATATCACATTAGCTGACTTACGGCCAATACCCGGGAGTTTAGTAAGCTGCTCCAGGCTTAACGGAATATTGCTGTCTTTCTTCACTTCTTTTGCAATAGCAATTAACCACTTTCCTTTATTATTAAAGTTTCGTGCTTTACTGATTAGTGGTGTCAGTGTTTCAAGAGTTGCGTTTGAAAGCGACTGCATATTTGGAAATGCTTTAAAAAGATCGGGCGCTAATTGATTGATAACGCTATCCGTGCTCTGTGCTGATAAAACCACCATCACCAGAAATTGATATACATTTTTACCATCCAGTGGATGCGGTTTATTTTTATATTTTTTTAATAATGGTTTGATGGCTTCCGGCCAATTGATTTCATGTTTCTTCATGTAATTAATTAATGGTGTGAATTTACCGAATTATGAAGATTGCAGGAATATTTTTTTGGTAAAAGTTTTAGATTTTATTTGCTAAATAAATTAGTTTTACTAATTTCGCTGTAAAATTAAAAGTTATGGAAACTTTTTTAGAATACCCAGGATTAAAACCTTTTGACGAACCTGTAACAATCAAATGCCAAGTAAATGAGAAAAAACTAATAGCGGAAATTTTAGGCAGGCTTGATAATCCTATTCAATATAGCTTTTTAATAAAATTCTCTGATGGTGTAATTATTGAAGCGACTTTTACAGAATATGGAAATTTATTTTTAAATGAAGTGAAGTACAAGCATTATTTATTGGCAATTGAAAATTCGCTTAGAGATTTTTCATGTGTTTCTTTTGAAGATTGGTATAAGTTTGAAATTCAAAATGGTAAAATTCCATTACTTGTTTGGGTGGGCAATTGGGATAGTAGTAATAAATACAGTGTTCATTTTAATGGAGATTATCAGTTTGATTTGATACAAACCAAAACCGGATGGGAAAATAAAACAGTTAGAATTGGCGCTGGGCCTGTTGACCAAAATATAGTTAGCCTCGTGGTGAGCGAGCTAGAAAAAAAGATAGTGATTGGTGAATCTAAGACATAATAATTTTCAGCGTTTTTTTTCTTTTGAACCAACGAAAAACTTATCTAAAACATATTGGAAGACCGGATTAGTATTTGGCAATGAAGAAAATAATGTCATTGAAGATTTCATCTTTAAATCATCGGGAGTTCCAAAAATATGATGTGCGATATTACTATCCAGTTCAAGTAATGAATTGCAAATTTCAACTAACCTGTTTCCTAAGATAGTTTTATTGGTAAGCTGTCATTATTTTATAAAATATTGCAATCACTGATAAACACATCGAGCTATAAAACAAGTAAGAACCAATTTTACGCGAAGTCTCGTTGTATCTAAAATACTGCTTGTCTGAATATTTACTTCTCACTTTTGAAAAGGCATAATGGTAACCTATAAAAATTCCCAGAAATCCAAACACTGCAAGCCATCCAATAATTTGCCCAATTAAACTCGCCTCTTTTCCTTTTATTAATCCCTCTTCTTCAGCTTCAGCTAATTGTTGTTTTTTTTCATTTATGTCGGTTGGTAAAATATTTCTTGTTGCAAGTTCATGCTCTACTGCTTCTAACATTTCCGGGCTCCACTGGTCCAACTGGTAAACAATTTTTAATAATTCATCATTAGATTTATTTTCAACTATTTCCTGAAAATTATTTGTCATCGCTAAATCGTTTTAGTTATAGGAAAATTTATTTTTCTTAGTGGGTTGGCTGCGCGGCTGTAATAAAATGCAAAAAAAGATACCAACAAAATTTAAAGCATTTTATTTCTGCCACGTTAAGGATGATTTTGTTTTCCCTGAAAAAGCCATGTGAATTTGAAAGAAAATTACAGTAAAGCAATAAATAATGTTGATTAATGAATTATAGTTGAAAGGCTGCCGAATTGAAGTGAAAATCCTTTTTTTTGCGCAGCAAAAAAAGATTGAAACGGAAAGCCGGAACTAAAGATGATTAGAGAACAAAAGATGAGAGCCCCAAAGAATCAATTTGATAATATTTATTCAATCACAATTTGCCCGGGATCTGAAATGATTATTTCCGGTTTTTCTTTATAAAGCTTTAAAAGACCTGTTACACAAATATTTTTATCAGCATACAATGATTCAATTGATCCTTTAAAGTTTGGAATGTCTTTTGCAAAAATTACTATGGTTAATGGAGAGTTGGGATAGGTTGCACCTACATTTATAAAGGTTACTTTTTCCAGAGATTTTACTCCATACACCTTTGAACAAACGGTTACGGAATCTCCAATGTGTTTTGAAACTGAATCAACGGGAATTTTATTTTGGCAAAATGCTGTGGAATAAATTGAAATTGCAAAAGCAAATAATAATATTTTTTTCATAGCTGATATGTGTGAAGTGTGCAAAATACAATTATAAACAGAAAAAATGGACGAACAATTTGATTTACCCGTTCAATATAAAGGGGATCAACTTATTTTCAAAAGTACTTTGAATGTGTACGGTTATACTCACAAATTTAACGTTGATGTAAATGGACAAACAATTGTTTTTGAGCCGGATGAAGAAAGAAATTACAGGGCGGTTATTAATCCTTCGGATTTAGAAAGCAATAAAAATATTGATATTGAACTATTAAAAAAGATTGCTGAAGCTCTGTGGGAGATTGTGAATTAAAAGAACACAAACACTGTAAGGTTTTCATGGTCTCAAGTCCGGGCCGCAATCGTTTATAGGTTTTACCAACTTGTGGTTGGCGGGACGCCAACCACAGAAAGGGTTTTTATCAATCTCGAACAGTAATCGTTCAGGCCGCAGAGGAAAGCGTCCCGACCGGTTATTGCTGCTTTGGAACACAATTAAGGAATAAATAATCAGGATTCGTATTTTTATTTTTTCTGCTTTTTGTAAAAAATATTCATATTTATTTTGAATAAAGAACTAAAGAACGGCAGACGGTTTTTCCGGTGGGATTGCCTATTGCAGATCACCAAAGCCGGGTTCTAATGGATGCCCAAAGAACTTAGGATTCTCAAAACCTGGTACGGATGGGATTGCCTACTACAGATGCCCAGAGCTGTGCTGAAAAAGATGCCAATAGAACTATCGTTCAATAGAAATACGCAACGCCTGGATTTAGGATGGGATGACCAAAGGGAAACGACCAATGGGAAAGGATTTTATGAGCGCGAACCGAAACCCACTGCAAATGAAATTCAGATTATTTGTTGTTTTACTGAAAGGTGGTTATTTTTTAAATCAAGAAAATAGAGGGGTTTATTTGCAAAACACATTAGGGAATCCTTGCGCGAAAAGTGGGGAGTTTAACATTAAAACCATCTTCTAACTTTTGTTTTATAGTCAAAATATAGTTGTCCAAACCTGCGGTCAAGGTATTTTTCTTCACGCTTAATCACGTATTCCTGAACTATTAAAATTAAAAAAGGTAATAGTACTAAATTCCACCAATTACCAAATATAAATGACAGGCCAGTGTAAAAAAGAAGTAAGCTAACATACATTGGGTTGCGGCTTACCGAGTAGATACCAGTCGTTTGTAATGAATTTGCAGGTTTAATGGTAACCAGTGTGTTTTTTGTCTTAAAGAATTGCTGGATTGCCGGAAAACTTAAAAACAAACCGATAAAAATGATGACCGAGCCAATAAGATTTGACGTGGTAGTGTAAAAAAAATCTTTGTTGAGTGGCAGAAGCCTTTGAATTAGAAGCGCAGCAAAAAAAGTTGCTAAATAAAAAAGCGGCGGAGGTATGTATATCCCAGGATTATCTTTTTTGTTTTCCATTATTATTGTTTAAGTCAATGATAAAAATAAGATTTCCTCATTCAACAATATATTTAATTGTATTTTAAAATCTTAATAAAATTCTTTTCGGGTTGTTTAGTGTTTAAGATTAAATTACCCTTTTTTAAAATTATCGAATAAAAAATGAAAATTCTGAAATTTTTTAAGCGCATTAGCTGCCTGCTACCAACAATTTTTATTTTTTCACAATCAATTTATGCATGGGGATCAAAAGGACATGAAATTGTTGGTGAAGTCGCTTTTCATTTTCTAAATGATAATGCCAGGAAAAATATTGAATATTATTTAGATTCCATGTCAATTGGTGATGCATGTAACTGGATGGATAATATGAGATCTGACCCGGATTATAATTTCATGAAACCATGGCATTATATTAATATTCCAGAAGGTGAAAGTTATACTCCGTCAACTGATGAAAATATAATCAACCAAATAATTATAACTTTTAATGAACTACGACATAAGAAAACGCTTTGTGATGAACAGATCAAAAATGATTTGCTTGTACTATGCCATTTGATTGGGGATTTGCACCAACCCTTACATTGCGGCTATGGTGATGACAGAGGTGGAAATAATATTAAAGTACAATATCTGAATGAAAAAACCAATCTGCACCATGTTTGGGATACCGATATTATTGAGAGTGAAAATATTTCGGTTGATGACTGCCTTAATCTGTACAACAATAATCCGGGACAAATTGATACCATTAAAGGAATTCATTTTGTATTGTGGATGAAGGAAAGCAGGACGCTATTAAATAGTGTTTATGATTTTAATGATTCCCGAATTGATGCCAATTACATACAAAAGAGCAAGCCAATTATAGAAAGGCAATTGTTAATTGCCGGAATAAGGCTGGCCGCCGTTCTTAATAAATTATTTGATGGAGAAATACCAATAATTAAATCGCCGTTGGCCGGAGACCAGACGGCGGCAAAACCAAATAATGAAATAGATGCAAGTGATGCGGTTAATTACATTGGACAAAATGTAAAAGTCTGTTCAAAAGTATATGGAGTAAAAGAAACCGGTAAAGTAAGTTTTATAGACCTGGGAAGTAAATATCCTAATTCTCCATTAACCATAGTTATTTTTCAAAAGGATTTGAACAAGTTTAATGGAAACCCGGAAGATTTATTTGATGGCAAAAATATTTGTGTGAAAGGAAAGATTGTGGAGTATAAAGGGAAGGAAGAGATTATTGTAACAGAGCCAAAGGAGATTGTTGTTTTGTAAATTTTATTAAAATTGTAAAAAGCTACTTTTTGAATTATTTGATTCACTCATTTGATTATGATTTGCAAATTTATGATGGGCTAACAGCAAACGAATAAATAATAATGATTTGAATTTTCTTTATTAATATAGCTCTTGAGACACAGGCCAAGGCTTTGTTTTAAATGCGCAAGCATGGCTAACGTGCAATGCCTTTGCTACAAAGCTTGCGCCTGAATGGGGGAATCCTTGCGCGAAAAGTTGGAACCACTTTTAATGATTGGATTATTTATTAAATGAGAATGCACTTTATTTGTCGTTTTGCTGCACACACTTTTCTTACTTTTTAGTTGGATGAAAATGTTTACTTATAAAACGCACAAGGGGATCCTTGCGCGAAAATTGGGTAGTTGGTAAAGATTATGAAGTAATACAAAATATTGATGCTTTCAGTTTCTTTGATGCTATTGTAGGAGGAGATGGGATTTTCTATGAAACCGCAGGTGCATTTGGAAAAGGAGAGAGGATTTTTATTACCGCTAAATTGCCGGATTATATCAAAGTTGGAAAGGACGATTTGATTGAGCAGTATTTATTTTTAACTACTTCGCATGATGGTTTTGGCAGCATTACCGCCGCCTTTACTCCAATAAGAATAGTTTGCAACAATACTTTGAATGCAGTCCTTCACAATCACAGCAATGCATTTAAAATCAGGTATACAGTCAATGCAAAGGAACGTTTGGAAGAAGCACACAAATTAATGGGAATTACCAGCCAGTTAAGCAAGGAGCTTGAAGGAATTTTTAATCAATGGGCAAAGATTCGTATTACAGACTCTGAAGTAAAAAAGCTGATTCAAATAGCTCTCGTACCCAACAAAGAAGTGTTGCAAAATATACAGGCAGGTAAAGATGATGAATTATCAACTTGTTTTAAAAATATGAGGGATGCCGCTTTTGAGTATGCTATGACCAATGAGAGCCAGCAATTAAAAACTACCAAAGGCAGTTTGTTTGGTGCTTACAATGCCGTAACCGGATATTTTCAAAATGTGAGGATTTACAAAAATGAAGAAGCAAAACTGAAATCCTTATTGCTTGGTGGTACTGGACAATTGAGGACACAGAAAGCATTTCAACTTTGTGAGGATTTTGCAAAGGGGATAGAGTTTTTAAATTAAGATTTTAAAGGGGTAAGCTGAAAATCTTACCCCTTTAATTTATATGACTGTTAAAGGCTGGAAACGAGCCGCGCTTTAAGGCGTGGCTCGTTGGTTTAATGCAATATTTTACAATCAAAATTTTATTGAGTTTATTTTAAATTAACGCAGAATATTTAAAAAGGAATTTTTATTTTTTCTTCATTAATTCTCGCACAAAGTTCGCCTTTTGTCTCCGTGGCGGCAAAGAAATTCCAGCATAAACACAAAGCAAACACATCCCGCCTTTGGCGGGGCCATCATTTATTCCGTTGCTTCATTGCCTTGGTCGCCAAAAGGCGGTAGAGGTTCCATAATTAATTTTTTACATCTTTAAAATGAAATGTTATGGAACAGCAAATGAATTTATTCGCATTAAACATGGTGGCAGAAGTTGAATTGGTTTACAAAACAAAAGTGAAACCATCGGAAAGGCCATTGGTTAAATCAGCCAAAGATTGCTATGAGTTACTAAGGTTAACCTGGGATGAAAACAAGATTGAATTTGTAGAGCAGTTTAAAGTTGTTTTGTTGAATCGGGATCAAAGGGTATCAGGTATTTATGAATTATCAACCGGAGGAGTTACAGGCACTGTAGCAGACCCAAAATTAGTTTTTATAGCTGCTTTAAAAGCGAATGCTTGTAATATTATTTTAAGCCACAACCATCCATCGGGTAACCTTAAACCAAGCAGTGCTGTTGAGCAATTGACAAAAAGGATTGCAACCGCTGGGATGTATCTGGATATCAAGGTTACTGACCATATCATAGTTACCAATGAAAGCTATTATTCTTTCGCTGATGAGGGGCTGCTTTAGCCCTCGCTTACGCAGGTGAACCTTTGCAAGTAATTGAAATTAGCTCTTATAGCCTATATTTACAACTAATTGAATCTTAATTTAAATTCGATGAAGGAGCAATGAATTTAACCCCTTACCATGCAAAATATTATGCCCACGAATTAACCAAACGCTATTCTTCAAATAGCCTGCAAAAATTCACGGCTTCACTGTCAGATGCTCAAGTTGACTTAAACCCACATCAGGTAGATGCTGCTTTATTTGCTTTTCAGTCACCATTATCAAAAGGCGCATTGCTGGCAGATGAAGTCGGTCTGGGTAAAACAATCGAAGCCGGAATTGTTATTTCGCAAAAGTGGGCCGAAAGAAAAAGAAAAATATTAATTGTTGCACCGGCAAACCTTCGCAAGCAATGGAATCAGGAAATGGCAGATAAATTCTTTTTACCATCCATTATTTTAGAAACTAAATCTTTTAATGAAGAAATAAAAAAAGGAAATTTTAATCCTTTTGAGCAAAATGAATCTATTATTATTTGCTCATACCAGTTTGTAAAAAGTAGAGCAATTTATGTAAGCAAAGTAGATTGGGATTTGGTAGTAATTGATGAAGCGCACCGGTTAAGGAATGTTTACAAAACTTCAAATAAAATAGCCAAAGCAATTAAGGAAGCGCTGGCTCATTCCCCCAAAATATTATTAACAGCAACACCTTTACAAAATTCTTTACTGGAATTATATGGATTGGTTAGTATCATTGATGATTACGCCTTCGGCGATTTAAAGAGTTTCAAAACACAATACTCAAGAGTAACATCCGACCATAATTTTGAAGACTTAAAAAGAAGGCTGGAACCTATCTGCAAAAGAACATTAAGAAGGCAAGTGTTGGAATATATCAATTATACAAATCGTACCTGCATTCTACAGGAATTTACACCACGGGAAGACGAACAGAGGTTATATGATTTAGTTTCCGATTATTTACAACGGCCTAATTTATACGCACTGCCGCCTGGGCAGCGCACATTAATGACTTTGATTCTTCGTAAATTATTAGCCTCCTCTACTTATGCTATTTCCGGAACATTGGAAGGGCTTGCTAAAAAATTAGAAACAACTCTTGCGAATCAGGAAATAGCTTTAAATGTTGACGATTTATTCGCTGCTAATTATGAAACTTTTGAGGAACAACAGGAAGAATGGATTGATGATGAAGAAGTGGAAACAACCGTTGAAGAACGGATATACACTACTGATGAACTTGCTGAAATAAGAAAAGAAATTGAAGCACTCAACGAATTTAAAGCCCTGGCAAAATCAATACGCACTAATTCTAAAGGTGAGGTTTTATTTACAGCATTGGAAAAGGCGTTCCAAAAATTAACGGAATTAAAAGCCAATCGCAAAGCGATCATTTTTACAGAAAGTACGCGCACACAAGAGTATCTTAAAAATATATTGGAAGCAAGAGGCTACAAAGATGAAATAGTCCTGTTTAATGGAAGTAATAATGATCCTAAAAGCAACCAGATTTATAAAGAATGGATTAAAAAGCATGAAGGCACAGATAGAATCACGGGTTCTAAAACTGCTGATAAACGTGCTGCGTTGGTAGATTACTTTAGAGATACCGCAACCATTATGATTGCAACAGAAGCGGCAGCAGAAGGTATTAATTTGCAGTTTTGTTCTTTGGTAGTAAATTATGATTTGCCCTGGAACCCGCAGCGAATCGAACAACGCATTGGAAGATGTCATCGTTACGGACAAAAGTTTGATGTGGTGGTGGTGAATTTTCTGAATAATACCAATGCAGCAGACCAAAGAGTTTACCAATTGTTAGACGATAAGTTCAAATTATTTAGCGGAGTTTTTGGAGCAAGCGATGAGGTATTGGGCGCCATTGAAAGTGGTATTGATTTTGAAAAGCGTATCGTAAAAATTTACCAAACCTGTAGAACCACGGAGGCTATTCAAATGGCTTTTGATTTCCTGCAAAAAGAAATGGAGCCGGAAATAGAACAAGGTATTGACCTTACCAGGAAAAAACTATTGGAAAATTTTGATGAAGAAGTTCATGAAAAACTGAAAATTAACTTACAGCAAAGCAGTGAATATCTGGGTAAGTTTGAAAATTGGCTGTGGCAACTTACCCGGTATTATTTAGAACCTTATGCTACTTTTAATAATTCTGAAAACAGCTTTTATCTCAATAAAAATCCATTTGCGATAGATAATATTTTCAAAGGCCCTTATAAGGTTGGCAAGAAAAATATAGGTGAGAAACACAAATCTTCTTCCGCTGCCATTTTGGAATCCGAAAACCTATATCGCGTTGGACACCCGCTGGCAAAAAAAATAATAGAAAAGTGCAAGGAAGATAAACCGGGTATTCAGGAATTAGAGTTCAATCTTTCTGTAAGTGATAAAAAGATTTCTATTCTGGAAAAATTGACAGGAAAACAAGGCTGGCTTCAGGCAAAGGAAATAACCATTTCAAGTTTTGAAATGGAAGACCATATTTTATTCGCTGCTTATGATGATAACGGGGAGGTTTTAAATCCTGATCAATGCCAGCGTTTATTTTCGTTAGAAGCAAATGTTGTTTCTACCAACCTCTCTTTTGAAGAGGAGCCGGAGGTAAGGCTCAAAGAAATTTTCCATTCGCAACAGGTAAGCATAACCGAAGAAAATGCCAGGCGTAATCATTCCTTCTTTGATGAAGAAGTAGATAAACTGGAAAAATGGAGCGAAGATGTGCGAGAAAGCATCAGGTATGAAATAAAAGAATTGGGCAAAGAAATAAAAACCCGAAAAACAGAAGCACGAAAATTATTAAACCTGGAACAAAAAGTAAAAGAGCAACGTATCATAAAAGACCTTGAAAAAAGATTAGCCGAAAAACGTTACAATCAATATAAAAATGAGGACGAAATAGAAAACCGGAAAGACGGTCTATTGGATGAAGTAGAAAAAAGATTGAAACAGCAAACGACTGAACAGGAACTATTTATAATAAGATGGAAAATTATTTAAAATACTTTAACCCAAAGGGTTAACGTAATTAACTTATATTACTTAGCTTTGCATGCAAATTAGTTACAAAAACAACAAACTGGAAAAAAGTGTGGCATCTTTATCAGTTATCAAAAAGATATATGGTACCCGTGCTAAGTTAGTGAATCAACGAAAGAATGAATTGGCGGCTGCGCCTTCTCTTGAAACTATGAAGGCAATTCCAGCAGCAAGATGCCATGAATTAACCGGCGATTTTAAAGGTAAACTTGCAGTTGACATTTCCGGAAATCATAGAATAATTTTTGAGCCCAATCACAATCCAATTCCTGTTAAAAATGACGGCGGCCTTGACTGGCCACTTGTAACCCGCATCACCATAATTGCTATTGGAGAAGATTATCATTAAAATTATCAGACATGAAGTACAAGACTCTCAAAGAAATAGAAATCGCCAAAGAAATGATTTCGCCACCAGGAGATACGCTGGCAGAAACGCTGGAAATAAAAGGAATAAGTCAGCCAATGCTCGCGCTGAGAACCGGAAGGCCGGTTAAAACAATTAATGAAATTATAAAAGGCAAAACGGCTATCATGCCCGAAACTGCTATACAGCTTGAAAGAGTTTTAGGTATAGAAGCGGGTTTCTGGCTTGAAAGGGAAAGAATATACCGCCTTGAACTTGCGGAAATTGAAGAAGCGAAACAGTTGCTGAAGGAAAAAGAATGGCTGGAGAATTTCCCTTTAAATGTAATGAAAAAGCTGGGCTGGATAAACTTTGAAAATAACATTTTGAGTAAATCTGACGCGATATTTTCATTCTTTGGCGTTTCCGGAAAGGAACCTTATTATAATTATTACCACAAATGGGTGTATGAATCTGCATATAGAATGAGCAAGTCTAATGGAAAGAATCCATATTGTGTTTCCGCCTGGCTGAAACAGGGCGAACATCAGGCAGAAAAGATTACGGCATCTACTTATAACATTGCTGATTTTAAAGAGGCATTAGATAAAATAAAGATGTTGATGGAGAAACAGCCACAAATTTTTTTTGGAACGTTGCAAAAAATTTGCGCTGAAGCGGGGGTTAAAGTTGTTCATACGGAATGTTTGCCTCAAACTAAATTACATGGTTCTACAAGGTGGCTTAATGACACACCGGTTATCCAATTGTCCAATCTTTACAATCGCAACGATATATTCTGGTTTACCTTCTTTCATGAAGCAGGGCATATCATTAAGCATGGAAAGAACGCCAAAAAAACTGTTTTTGTGGAGGGTCTTATTTATACTGACGAAGAATTAATAAAAGAAAATGAAGCCGATGAGTTTGCCATAAAATACATGCTTACAAGAGAACAGGAGAATATTATTAAAGAACATCTTCAGTTAAAAAAGCAAACTATACTTGAATTTGCCAAAGAGTATCATACCCATCCTGCGGTTATAGTTGGCCGTCTGGCCAGGGAAGATGAAAGCCTGAATAAATTAGGCTGGGCTTTGAAGATTTTTAAGAAAATTGATTTAGGTATATCCTGATAATCATTCTTGCAGGAAGTTAATGTTTATACCACAAATCTATAACCAATGCACAGTAAAAGGACAAATAAACGGGATTTTGATTTTGATAATTAATTTTCAAAAAGATAAACAAGTGCCATGAAGCTTATGTATATTATTTTATAAAATCTTACTTTCCCTTTAATCATAAATCATAATTCAGACAAATTATAGATGTCAAAACCACTACAAAAATTAGAACTCACCTGGATCGGCAAAGGCAATGAGCCAAAGCTGGAACCTCGTATCTTAATAGAAGACACTTCTAAAAGTTTCGGTGAACCCGACACAGAAAACATGCTTATCCATGGTGATAATTTATTAGCCTTAAAAGCATTGGAACAAAACTACACCGGTAAAATAAAATGTATTTATATAGACCCGCCCTACAATACAGGAAGTGCATTTGAACATTATGATGATGGTGTTGAACACTCTACTTGGTTAAGCTTAATGAAGCCTCGGCTAGATATCTTATGGAGGTTATTAGATTCTAAGAATGGTTCCTTGTGGATTTCAATTGATGATAATGAAATGCCATATCTCAGAATAATGTTAGATGAGATTTGCGGAAGAGATAAATTTATTGCTTCAAATGTTTGGCAAAAAAGGTATTCCCGTGAAAACAGAGAAGCAATTGGTGATGTACATGAATATATTGTTGTTTATGCAAAAGACAAATCAAGATTTAAAGAAATTAGAAATAAAATACCATTAACCGAGGCACAGGCAAAGGTTTATACTAATCCTAATAATGATCCTAAAGGGCGCTGGAGAACAATACCTTTAACTGCTCAAGCGGGACACGCAACACCATCACAATTTTATGAAATAATTTCTCCATCGGGTAAAAAATTTATTCCGTCCGAAGGAAGATGTTGGGGAATATCTCAATCAACATTTAAAAAACTTGAGGCAGAAGGAAGAATATATTTTGGTAAAAATGGAGATTCACAGCCAAACACAATTCGTTACTTAAGTGAAGTAGGTGGCATGACACCGTGGACATGGTGGAACCATGAGGAGGTTGGTCATACAGATGAGGCTAAAAAAGAGCAACATTCAATTTTTGGCAAAGAAAATTCTTTTGATACCCCCAAACCAGAAAGATTAATTGCAAGAATATTCAATATAGCAACAAATCAAGGAGACTTAGTGCTTGACAGTTTTTTGGGAAGCGGTACAACATCAGCAGTAGCCCATAAAATGAAACGCAAATGGATAGGAATAGAATTAGGTGAACACGCAATAACACACTGCTTACCACGCTTAGAAAAAGTGATAACCGGAGAAGATAAAGGCGGCATTACAGAAGCGGTTAATTGGAAAAGTGGCGGCGGTTTTAAATTTTATACACTTGCCCCTTCGTTAATTAAAAAAGATAAATACGGTAGCGAAATAATCAATACAGCATACAATCCCGATATGCTTGCCGCAGCCATGGCCAAGCAGGAAGGCTTCCGGTATTCGCCAGATGAAAACAGTTATTGGAAACAAGGATTCAGCACAGAGAAAGATTTTATTTATACCACTACTCAATTTGTAACTGTAGAAATATTAGACAGGTTAGCAGACGAATTAAAACCCGGTGAAAGCCTGTTGGTTTGCTGCAAAAGTTTTGCAAAAGGCTGTAAAAACAAGCATGGAAATATTACTATCAAAAAAATCCCACAAATGCTTTTAGGCCGGTGTGAGTTTGGTAAGGATGATTACAGTTTCAATATTGTAAATCTTCCTCATGATGATAAAGAAATTACGGAAGAAGAAAACATAGAAGTAAGTATAGAAATAAAAACATCAAAATCAAGGAAGAAAAAAACTGATGATGATAATCAGCCAACTCTTTTTCAATAACGCAATTCAAACACATTAATGAACCCGATAGCCGAAAATATTAAACAGCGCTTATCCCTTCGCAAGCCATTGCAGGAAGCATTAGGTATTCTCACTCAACTTTCCGAAGAATTAGAAATGGAGAAAGAGGTTGATTTAAAAACTGAACTGGAAAAAGTGCAGGCGCTCTATCCCACCTGTACCGATTTTGAAAGAGAATTTCCATCTGTTTGTTTTAGCATCGCCACAGGTGTTGGTAAAACCCGCTTAATGGGCGCTTGTGTGGCTTATTTGTATCTGAAAAAAGGAATTCGCAACTTTTTTATATTAGCGCCTAACCTCACTATTTACAATAAATTGATAGAAGACTTTGGTAATAGTTCCAATCCAAAATATGTATTTACTGGCATTGCCGATTTTGTACATAATAAACCTGTAATTGTTACCGGAGATAATTATAATCAACAAGGTGAGCTTTTTACCGAAGCAGAAATAAGGATCAACATTTTCAATGTTTCCAAATTTGCAAGAGAAACAAAACCGGTAAAAGATGGCGGCAGAAATATGGCCCCAAGGATAAAAAGATTATCGGAATATTTAGGACAAAGTTATTGGTCGTATTTGAGTAATCTGGATGATTTGGTTATTTTAATGGATGAAGCTCATAGGTATCATGCTGATGCCAGCCGCAATGCCATAAATGAACTTAAACCGATACTTGGAATCGAACTAACGGCAACACCAATAGACGAAAAAGGAAATCAATTTAGAAATGTTGTGTATGAATATAGTTTAGCTCAAGCCCTTACCGATGGATTGTATGTAAAGAATCCAACAATTGCCACAAGAAAAGATTTTAACCCGCAGGGTAGAAGCGAGGAAGAAATAGAAAAGATAAAATTGGAAGATGCCATTAGTATTCATGAAGACACCAAACAGGAATTGAAACTCTATTCTTTGAATACAGGAAAGAAAATGGTGAAACCATTTATTTTAGTAGTTTGTAGAGATACGACACACGCCAAAGAAGTATATGATTTAATTAATTCAGGAGATTTCTATGACGGTGCCTACGCTAATAAAGTTTTACAGATAGATAGTACCACTCGTAATGAAGAACTGATAGAACAGCAATTCATTGCATTGGAACAGGAAGACAATGAAATTGAAATTGTCATTCATGTAAATATGCTTAAAGAAGGTTGGGACGTTTCCAACCTTTATACCATCGTACCACTTCGGGCTGCCAATGCATCTATATTGGTAGAGCAAACCATCGGAAGAGGTTTGCGTTTACCTTTTAATGGCGAAAGAACCGGCAATGAAAAAGTAGATAAACTAACTATCGTTGCTCATGATAATTTTGATAAGGTAATTGCCGCAGCAAGAGATCCCAATTCTATTTTAAGCAAGCTAAAATTTATTCAGATTGATGAAAGTGTATTAAAAGAACGGGTAGAGGTAGTAACTGTTCAAAATACATTATCACAGAATCTTAAAATAGAACAGGAAGTAGTAAATAAAATTGAAGACAAAGAGGTAAAACAAAAGCGGCAAAACCAGGTAGATGCAAAGAGAATATTGATTGATGTTATGCCATTATTCAATACTAACTCAGCGGTAAAAAAAATAGAAGATTTAAATAAACCGGAAGTAAAAGCGGAAGTAATGAAGAAGGTTGAATACCAATTAAATTCAGGCCAGGGTAATTTATTTTCAGAATGGATTGTAGCTGAAGCAGATGAGATGTATGAAACATTAGTAAAGGATTTTAAAGACAATATAATTGAAATTCCGAGAATGGATTTGGTGCAGGGAGAAGTAACGGCCAGCTTTGATGATTTTGATTTAGAGCCGGATGGATTTTCTTATGAACAATTAAACGATGAAATTGTAAGGATTGGATTAGTAGACAAAAGCTATGATACCATTGATGTCAAGACAGGTGTAAATTTTGGTAGCCCCGTAAAATTGCTCGTTTCAGAATTAATCAACTATTCGGAAATTGATTATGATGCTAATCCGGATTTATTACACAAATTAGCACGGCAAGCCGTGTCTGAATTAGAAAGCAATTTAAAAGACGGTGAAGATATTCGGGTACTTGTGTTCCAGTATAGAAATATTATTGCAAACCGCGTTTACAATCAGATGATGCAGCACTTCCGTTTGCATGAAGCAGAATATGTAAAACCTAATGTAAGGCCATTTACAAAAATTGAGAACTGGAATTTTACAACCCTTCAAAATGCCGGTAGAAAAGATTACAGAGATGAAAGTTTTCCTGCTATAAAAGTTCCTAAATTTGTATTCAGCGGCTTTGAAAAGAGTTGCCATTTCGAATATAAGTTTGACAGTCGTTCCGAACAAACTTTTTCATTCATTTTAGAAAATGATATAGATGTCATCAAATGGTTACGCCCAGCACGTGATCAATTCCGCATTTATTGGAATCACAACAATAATTTGTACGAACCCGATTTTATAGTAGAAAGCAAAGATTGCATTTACATGATAGAAATAAAAGCCGCCAATGAAATGAACGATCCGGAAGTATTAGAAAAAGCAAAAGCAGCCATAAAATATTGCAACTATGCAGCAGAGTACACAGCAGAACATGGCGGTAAGCCCTGGAAGTACGTTTTAATACCACATGATAAAGTGGCAAAGAACAGCAGTTTTAAAGGGACTGTTTCACAATATATAATTAAGTAAAATGGCAATTGATTACCAACTATAACTTAGAAATCGATAAAATCGACCTCAAGATTAAGTACTTTCAATTAATGGCTAAAAAAGATGAAACAAATAGAAAAAGGAATTCTGCTATCTGCTGGAGACTTATCCAGTCATATAGCATGTATCCATTTAACTTATCTTGATCTTGCTGCTACAAAGGGAACAATAAAGGCTCCTGATTATAGAGACCCAATGCTTGCAATTTTACAAGAAAGAGGTTTGGAGTTTGAGAAAACATACTTAAAGGTTTTAAAAGATTCAGGGCTTCAAATTATTGAACCCAATTCAGATGATAATGAAACTGCATTACAAAGTACTGTTTTAGCAATGCAGCAAGGTGCCGATGTAATTTATCAGGCAAGTCTTAAAAAGGGTATTTGGCAAGGACGTGCTGACTTTCTAATCAAAGTTGATAAGCCCAGTAACTTCGGAAATTGGTCTTATGAAGTCGTTGATTCAAAACTTGCAAAGGAAACCCGAACGGGAACTATTTTACAACTTTCTTTATATTCTGAATTGGTCGCAGATATTCAAGGTATCATGCCGGAGTTTATGCATGTGATTACCCCGCAAGAAGAATTTTCAAAGCATACTTATCGTCTCAATGATTTTTTAGCTTATTACCGTTTTATAAAATCACGGCTTGAAAAAACTATTCTTAATGCGGATGATATAATTCCAACGTATCCCATTCCGTGTGCTCACTGTGAAATCTGCAACTGGTGGCAACAATGTGATACGAGAAGAAGAGCGGACGATCATTTATCATTAGTAGCAGGACTTTCAAATTCTCATGCCGCTGAGATGAAAAAATGGAATGTTGAAACACTTCAAAAACTTGCAACAGTTCCTCTTCCATTAGCTTACAAACCAGCAAGAGGCGCAATTGAGACATTTACAAAGTTGAGAGAGCAAGCCAGGGTTCAATTTGAAGCCAGGCAAAGCCAAGAGAATGTGTATGAATATTTAGATATAGAAGAAGGGCGTGGTTTCTTTAAGTTACCTATGCCTTCAAAGGGCGATATATTTTTTGATTTTGAAAGCGACCCCTTTGCTGGAACGGCAGGTCTTGAATATCTTTTTGGTTGGGCTTTAAATAGTGACACAATAGTTTATCATTGTCTCTGGGCACTAACGCCATTGGAAGAAAAAAAAGCTTTTGAAACTTTTGTAGATGTGGTGATGGAGCGTTGGAAGGAGTTTCCTGATTTTCATATATATCATTATACCGCTTATGAACCGTCCGCTCTAAAACGCCTCATGGGGAAACATGCAACCCGTGAAAACGAAATAGATCAGATGTTGCGAGCTGTTATTTTTATTGATTTACATAGCGTAACTAAACAAGCTTTAAGAGTAGGTATTGAATCATACTCACTTAAAGAACTTGAAAAGTTTCATGGATTTGAAAGAGAAGTTGCTCTTCGAGATGCTGCTCTTCAATTAAGAGCTTTAGAAGGATTTATTGAACGGAAAATCCTAAAAGACATTCCAGAAGAAACGAAAGAAGCTGTTCAGACTTATAATAAGGAGGACTGTTTATCGACAAAAAATCTAAGAGATTGGCTTGAATCCTTACGTGATAAATTAACTAAAGACGGACATGCAATTTCACGACCGGTGCAGTCTGACGGCGCAGCAAGTGAATCTTTAACCGAACATCAACAAAGAGTTCAGGCTCTATTTGATAGACTGATAGATGGAGTTCCAATTGACCCAATTGAAAGAATCCCTCAACAACAAGCTAAATGGCTTTTGGCAAATATGCTGGATTGGTATAGACGAGAAAAGAAGGCAATGTGGTGGGAATATTTTCGATTGCGGGATTTACCCGACGACGAATTAATTGAAGAAAAGGCAGCTATAGCGGGATTGCAATTTACCGGGCAAAGACAACCGGATAAAAAAAGCTCCATTGATCTTTATATTTTCCCATCACAAGAATGTGATATTCGGGCAGGGGACAAACTAAAAGCTGGTGATGGTAATTCATTCGGTGAAGTAGTTTCTATTAATAAAATAAGTGGCGAAATTAATATTAAGAAGGGGCCGAGTATAAAAGACATCCATCCTTCTTCAGTATTTAGACATACAGATGTGCCGGATAAAGAAAAGGAAGAGTCTATTATCAGAATAGCAATATGGGTTGCTGAAAATGGTATTGATGCTACTGGAGTCTATCAAGCAGGAAGAGATTTACTTGTTAATTTACTTCCAAGAACAAAAGCAAATTTTCAAAATAACGATGACCCACAAACGAAAGCTGTTGCATGGGTGCAAGCATTAGAAAATGGTGTTTTACCTATTCAAGGTCCCCCAGGATCAGGGAAAAGCCATACAGCAGCAGAAATGATTTTAGCCCTGATTCAATCTGGCAAAAAAGTAGGCATTACTGCATTAAGTCATAAGGTTATTACAGAGTTGATGCATAAAGTAATAAAGGCCGGTCTGGCAAAAGGTGTATCAATTCAATGTATGAGAAAGGTTTCCAGTCTTTCCGAAACTTCCCACCCTCAAATTATTGAAGAGACAAATAATGATAAGGTAGCAATGGCAATTCACGGTGGTTCTATTCAGATCTTAGGCGGAACACCCTGGCTTTGGGCGAGGGAAGGGATGGCTAATAGTGTTGATGTATTATTTGTTGATGAAGCAGGTCAGCTTTCCCTTATTGATACCGTTGCAGTATCCCAGGCAACAAAGAATATGGTTCTCTTGGGAGACCCCCAACAACTGAAACAGCCGCAGCAGGGAAGCCATCCTGAAGGCACAGAAGTATCTTCTTTAGAGCACATACTTAAAGACGATAAAACCATACCGCCAGAAAAGGGAATATTCCTGGACGTTACATGGAGACTTCATCCTCAAATATGTTCCTTCATATCAGAACTTTTCTATGAAGGCAGACTTACTGCTAAACCTAATCTTGTCAGTCAGCAACTAGATGGAAACACACGCTTTGCAGGATCAGGGCTTTGGTATATTGGTATCGAACATGAAGGAAACCAAAGTTCATCTCAAGAAGAAGTCGAAGCCGTTTCGGACATTGTATCAGAATTACTAAAGGGTAATATTTTTTATACCGATAATAAAAATGAAAGAGCAAAACTAACTGCTGCTGATATCAAAGTTGTTGCTCCTTATAATGCTCAAGTAAATTTGCTTTGTTCTTCATTGGCAGATGGAATTCAGGTTGGGACAGTTGATAAATTCCAAGGACAGGAAGCCCCTGTCGTTATATTTTCAATGTCAACGTCCACTCCGGAAGATGCACCAAGAGGAATGGAATTTTTGTATAGTCTAAACCGCTTAAACGTGGCAGCATCAAGAGCAAAATCAACATTTATCCTTGTAGCTAATCCGAAATTATTTGAGCCCAATTGTAAGAGTGTAGAGCAAATGAAGCTTGCAAATGCATTCTGTAGATTTCTTGAAATGATAAATAATTGACAATGTCCTTTATGATTATGGATTTACTCACGCTTATGAAAGAGGACTTCCTGCTGAGGCAAAGGTTATGAAATGAAAAATCTTTGGAAAGAAAACGAATTGAGCAGCTGTAAGCAATATAAAGTTGTGGTTCATAAAATTTAAAGTGAAATTAAATCGGGATTAAAAATGAAATGTGAAGTAAAAATAATTGAGGCCATTCGAATCAAAATAAGTCTTGATAAAACCAACCCTTTAATCTGGCGGGAATTACTTGTGCCCAGAGATATCACTTTTTATAAACTTCACCATGTCATCCAAATTGCTATGGGCTGGACGAACT
>Ga0307373_10004395_pt1 | contig 23755 bp, 19 predicted proteins | sample OX2MG_FD_202534 | JGI IMG/M metagenome (GOLD analysis project Ga0307373, IMG submission 202534) | Soil microbial communities from Risofladan, Vaasa, Finland - OX-2 | ecosystem: Environmental > Terrestrial > Soil > Coastal area > Acid sulfate soil | place: Finland: Risofladan, Vaasa | collected... | reverse complement strand
GATCGGCGCCTTGGCGCTGGCGGCCCCGGCCGCCTGCGGCGTGCTCAGGGCGGTGGTGGCCGCCAATCCTCCGGCCAACAGCAACGTCGCCGTGAGCGCGGCCACACTGCGCAGAAGACTTCTCATAACCATTGCCCCCGTTTTACATATTTGTCGGTTATATGAACGTTGTGTGTCTAACACACGTCGAAACGGTATGTCGAGTCATCGGGTCAACCGACCCACCCCGGCCGAGCTATTCCCCGAAAGCAAGACGAAGGTGAACACCCGGCGGATTCTTCAGCCCTGGAACGCACTGGAGGCGTTGGGGGAAAGAGCCTCGGGAGCGCATGGCCTCGCAGCGATGGGACGGCCAACGGTCGCTGGACCCGACCCGAGCGCCAGGTGCCGTGCTGTCAAAGCCCTATTACCGTCGCTCCCCGATCAGTCGGCCGTCCTCCGGTCAGTGATGGGCGTGAAGTACTTGGCTATGGCATCGGGACGGTCCAGCGATTCGGAGATGAACATGGCACCCGAGTCGCCGGCCTCGGAGAGCGCCCGGGCTACCTTACCCAGGTCGTCACTCTCGACCTCGTAGAGCGCCAGGTAGCGATGCGGGAACTCCTGGGGAGGGTCTGTTTCGGAGAGCTTGAACCGCTGCGCGGCGACGAAACCCTCCACCTTCAGCACATCACTCAGGTGAGTGTTGTCGTACCAGTCGTTGAATTCGTCCTCCCGACCCTCGGTCGGGTTAGTGAACACCACAAACGTGTGGCGGGCCATGGCCCCCCCCTCTCTGCACTCGCTCCGGTCACCCGCACGAAACTGCGGGATTCGCCGCCCTCTGGCGGACTGCGCTTGCCAAGATTAACGGTTGACGAGCAGCAGGAACAGGGTGACCCCTGATGCTGATGCTCCGCTACCACCAGCGCGGGCAGGAGCTGTCGGCCTTGTGCGTGACTGGCTGCGTCGGGCTTGCGCTGGCCCCCGGTGTCATGGGTGCCGTGCTGGGTGTGGATAGCGCCGATCGTGGTCGCGCTCTTCTCCTGGCTCCAGGCCACGTGGCGCGATTGCGGACTGCGCCGGGTCACCACGCTGGAGCGCAGGACCTGCGTAGCAGACCGCTCCGTCAATGTCACGAACTCTCTATGAGGGCGTTGATCCTGGCATTCAGCTCGGTTTGATTCGCGACATGCACGTACACCTCGGGTGGATGATGTACGCCTGATCCCCAGGACAGTCCACCCGTGCTGTTGATGATCGCAGCACCACCCTGGCCCAACTCCGAAAAGGTCCCCGACACACCCTGGACCGCGAACAACATCGTGGGCCCGTCCCAGTCACCGTCTCCCGGCGGCCCACAATTGAAGAGATTCTGGTAGACGATGCGCATCGGGTTCTTTGGAGGCACCGAAGTACACAGGCTGCTGCCGACTTTCGTGTTTATTCCGGTGAACCCGTCGACCCAGGCGATCGCCGTCGGCCAGCCATGGGTACCCACAATCCACGTGGTGGCGGCGATGTCAATCTGTTCGTTGGTGAGCGGGGGACCCCCCGCCGGGAAGAGGCCATCTTCGATGACGAGGTCTTTCACCTTGGCCGCCACGAGAGCCCTTCCCCGCAGCGAACTACCCTGACCCGGGCCGGAGCGGAGCAGGCCTTCCAGGTTGGTGTCGCCACCAATGGCTACGACCGTCACACTGTGGTTCGGTTGGGTCGCCAAGAGGTGACGGTAGAGACGAACCGCCGGTTGAGCTTGTGAACTGTCACGAATGGCGTGGGGGAGCTCCTCCGCCAGGACATCGCTGTAGCCGTGTGGTGCCGTATTGGCGGAGCTGTCGGCTACGGCCCCGACCGGGATCCCCTTATGGCCATAGGCCGTATCGATGGCATCGAGCGCCGCGGCAGCTACCGGGTTGCGAATATCCGACATGACTCCGAGGATCTGCACCTTGCCTTGCTGCTGGAGGACATTGGCCATCCCGACCGCTGTGACGTCATCCCACCACCTGGAGAGGTCGGTATCGATGATGAGTCGCTGCGGACGGCTCTTCGCTGTGCTGGCGGATGCCGACGTGGTTGATGGTAACCCGAAAACGCCTGTGGCGACTGTGAGCCCAAGGAGGAGCGCCATTGCAAGGAAGAGGCTCCGCCGAGCCAGATTCCGGCGCCTCGCGGTTGGCGCGCGCTTACCAGCCCTAAGGGTCATCGACCCACCCCCCGTGCTTCTCGTTCTTCGTGCTAAGTCGCTGATGGACAGCGGGACCTGGCAGAACGTTACGCCCGGCACGTTGCCCATACGTCTGCTGGGCGACTCTGCCGTCATAATAGGGCCGGACTTCAGGGAAGACAGGTGGTTATACGCGCAGTTATGTTTGACTTCGGCGGAGTCGTCTCGACCAGCCCATTCGAAGCGTTTGCACGCCTCGAGGATGAGCATGGGCTTCCTGCGGGCTTTATTCGCAGCGTCAATGCCACCAATCCGGACGGCAACGCATGGGCACAATTGGAACGAGGCGAAATCGGTATCGACGCGTTCGGGCCGGAGTGGGCCGCGGAAGCGCGCTCTCTCGGTCACGAGGTGGACGGTCGAATTGTGCTCGAAAAGCTTCGGGGCGAGATCCGTCCTCAGATGGTGGCCGCAATCAAAAGTTGCCGGACCACCTACAAGACAGCCTGCCTCACGAACAACTTTGCGCCGGTCGAGAGCGTTGTCTCCAAAGAGTTGGCAGCCGTGTACGCCCTCTTCGACGCCGTCCTCGAATCACGTCTCCTCGGGGTCCGCAAACCCGATCGGCGATTCTATGAGCTCGCCTGCGTGACAGTCGGCGTGGAGCCCGAAGAGGTGGTGTTCCTCGATGATCTCGGGGTCAACCTAAAACCGGCCCGCGCTCTCGGCATGCGCACTATCAAGGTGACCGAGCCTGACCAGGCCCTCGTGGAGCTCGAGCAGATCCTCGAACACCCCCACTAGCCATTAGGGCGCTCCGCCCGGCCTCAGGTCGGGTCTCGAACCACCAAATTGGCCTCTGTCGTGGAGGGGTTCACTACCAAAGATCAGATCTGCTTCCCAGGCCGGGGTCTGATAGCAGTCGCCCGCGGCTGGGGCGCCCACGTACCCGGGAGGTACTGTCCCACTCACGAGAGAGGAAGGTGACATGGCCACCGACATGGACGCTTGGGCCCAGGCTGGTCTGATCTACGAACTGGTGGAGGGCGTGGCGTGGCTGCGCTTGAACCGGCCGGAACGTCGGAATGCCATGGACCACTATCCGAGCGGCCAGGGACCCAGCGGAATGGGTTTGCGGGACGCGCTCTTGGAAGCTATCCGCAACGCAACCGAGGACAAAGCGGTAAAGGTCGCTGTGATCACGGGCAATGGTTCGGTTTTCTCGGCTGGTGCTGACCTCAAGGCGGAGGCCCTGGAAATCGAACCGGAGCGCAGACGATCTCCGACAGTGGCCCGGGACGACGGGCTTCTCTACGGCTGGTACCGACTGCTCGAATCGATTTGGCGCAGTGAAACGCCGTTCATCGCCGCGGTCAACGGGCCGGCCATCGGGGGCGGATGCCAGCTCGCATTGGCGTGCGATTTGATCTACGCGTCCGAAACGGCCACGTTCTGGGAGATCTTCGGTCGTCTCGGCCTCCCGCTCGAGGGCGGGGCGGCGTGGCTGCTGACCAGGTCCCTCAGCCTTCCGCTGGCCAAGGAGATGGCCCTACTTTGTGAACCTTTGAGCGCCAAGCAGGCCTTCGAGTGGCGGCTGATCAACGGGTGCGTACCGGCCGAACAGCTCGAGTCGGTGGCCGCCGATGTGGCCCGGAAGCTGGCGACGTTGGGCGCCCCTTCGAAGGGTCCGGCCGCGTCTGGGGTGACTCGTGACGTGAGTGCCCGTCTGGGGCATATCAAGGGCCAGCTGAATGCCGCATGGGAACAAACGATGTGGCAGACGTTCCGGGAAGAAGCAACTCTGCTCAACATGCCAGCCGGCGACGTTTAGCAATAGAGGAAGGGGGCGGAGCGCGAGGCCCGGGGGCGTCGATCCGACACTCACCCCAAGCTCGCCGGCTGGTAAGGGGACCAATCGCGTTGCCCTCGACGAGGTCTCGCTGAAAATGGCCGCCGATCGGCGGCGAGTTTCCCGAGATCTATTTGCGTGTTCGTCACTCCCTAACACATAGAGGAAGTCGTCCATCACATGCCACCCGGCACTGGAGAGCCGGTGTCCCGATTTGCTTGCCACAACTGTCACGGAGAAGCGATCCAAATCTATAGCCAGCACCGCTTTCCACGTATCCGTATCTCGGACTCCCGTGAGCAAGTTCTGGTGTCTCAGCTTGCTCTCGACCTCTTGCAACTCCTCGTAGCTCGTCTCTAACAGGAGAGCGCTCGCATCAAGCGTGTGGGGGATCATCGGGTCGTGCTCGGGGTCGGTGTATTCCTGGATGTCGAAGGACCGCTGCACTCCCAGCCCTCACGGCTAACGTGGCGCTCGAACTGGCGCCAGTCCGAGTCGACCTCATCGCCGCCGGCCTCGTCGACACGCCTCTGTCAGCGTCACTGCTCGGCGACTAGGTCGAACAACGAAGCACCCAGCTACGCGCCGTGCTCGCTATCCGGCGTGTCGTTCGACCCGCCGACGTCGCAGCCCTCGCCGTGCACCTCATGACCAACACGGCCCTGACGGGAGCGATCCACGACGTTGACGGTGGCGAGCAGCTCGTCTCCGGAGCATGACCGAGGATTTCCCCCTGGACGTCAACGTACATGTAGAGACGGCCCGGCGGCGGATTCAGCGCCGGCGTTGGGCCTGGATGAGGGGAACGCCAAAGGGCAGAAAAGCCACGATGGCGGCGGCCAGCGCGACAAAGGCGCCCCACGTCCAGCTGAAGCCGGTCGGCTTGAGCAGGAAGCCCAGCGCAACGAGGGCCGCATTGACTCCGGTGAGAAGGGTCAGGAGCTGATCTTTGGACATACGGCCCGGTACCGCGAGGTCGCCGACGTCGAATGCGGTGATCAGGACGTAGATCACCAGCATGATCGAGTCCGTCGCGGCGATGAACAGCCAGCCGTGGGCACTGAGTCCATCCACGGAGATGGGACCGATGCTGTACCAAGGCAGCCAGAACGAGACCAGGAGGACCAAGGCGGCGGGACCGACGACCCAATTTTTGCCCTTCAGGGCGGACAACCGTTGTCGTGACTTCCCGACGCGCTTGGGCGTCGGTCGCGGTATGACAGGCGGCCTGATGGCAGCGCCGCACTTGGGGCAACGTGCAGTCCCCGGGGACACCTCAACTAGGCAGCGGGAGCAAGCAGGCAAATCGGCCACCCTCCTTCCTGCTGTCACGGACGCGTCGGCTCAGGCTACAAGCCGAACCGGATAGGACCCGCCCTGGTCGAATTCGGATCGCAGGGCGGTGCTCCCAACCACGTGGGCGTCTCGTACGTGGCCCCCCATCGCCGGATTCGCCGGAGGTGCGGCAACAGGCGCTGCCCTGTACGCCGCAGTAGGCATCGACTCCCTGGCGTTGCCCACGGCTCTGGCACTCATGGCCCTCGGCTTCCCAGGGACCCCTGCAGACATACCGTGCTGGCGCCCGCGGCGTCGATGCCTCGGTGTCCGTCCAGAATGTGCGACCCGATATCCGACGCCGCAACCTCACGTAGCCGAGGTCCAAATCGCTGGAGAAACGGCGAGAGTCCTAGTCGAACGGATCGGAGCCGTCGATTCCGGTCGATTGGGTCAGCTAGTCGGCCCTCTCGCCGCAGAGGTATGGGGGATCGACGACTACCTCACGACTCCCGAAAGCCACCAAAAAGGCCGGTGGAGCTGGCCACGCCAAGGTCTCTGCCTCCGTCAAGCATTGGGGAGCTGGTCGGAGTTCGGCAAGATCGCGCCGCACAGCTTGGTCGGGTGTGCGTACGCATCGCCTTTGAGCTGGACGATGTACTCGCACAGTGTCTTGGGTGCCTTCACGAAGTCACTGAGTGAGAAGTTCACCGGACCGAACAGCCCGTTGGCGCTGTAATCCGTGACCTTGTGGAGGTCAGCGATGAACGAGCTCTGGGTTGGGTTCTTCCCGGCCAGCTCTAGTCCCTTGATCATGAGATCGGCACCACCCCATCCCTCGTACCAGGTGAAATCAGGAACGCCGGTGTAGTGGGCGTACTTGGCCAGTGCCGACTGGAAGGCCTTCGTGGCCGGCGTCTTGGACTCGATGGGGACGCCCGTCGCCAGGAACCACGCGCCCTGGGCGTCGGGGACCGCGCTGGTGTCGTTGAGGAGGACTTGCCCGTAGCCCGTCGCGTTGATGACCACCTTCATCTTGACGCCGGCCTGCTTGAGGCCGATCATGATGGCGAAATTGGTGTTCGCGTCGAGGGGCAGCCACAGGACGTTCGCGCCGCTGGCCTTGATCTGTAGGACGAGGGTCGTCACGTTGACGGTTCCGAACGGCACCGTGGTGTCGAGGAAGGCGTTCTGGAGGCCCTCCCGTTTACAGGACAACACGAAGCCGCTCGCGGAAGCCTGGGAGGACGGCGAGATGCCGTAGCCCACCGCAGCGCACTTCGTGCCGCCGTGGTCCTTGGCGAAGACAGCGAAGTTGTCATACTGCGGATCCTTGGCGTCCCCAGGACCCGAGATGCTGAACATGTTGGTGTTGGGCTGTTGGTACCACTCCGGCCCGTCGTAGGCGCCACCGGTCACGGGCACTCCCGCCTGCTGGAGAAGCTTGTAGCCGCCGTAGGTCACTGCGCTGTCGTCGATCACCCCGAACACTCCGTTGGAGATGAGGTCGGCTGTGTCCGTACTATCCGTGGTCGGGTTGGTCCCGTCGTCCCTCACGATGAGCTTGATCTTGCGCCCGTAGACCCCACCCTCGGCGTTCTGCTGATCGATGCGCGCCTGCGCCGATCGGACCATGCCCGTCCCTACCGCCGCTCCGGGGCCTGTGAGCTCGGTGATGAGCCCGAGGGTGATCGTGTTCGCAGAGACGCCGGGAGTGCTGGCCCCGGCCGTTATGGTCATCACGAACGATGCCAAGACCAGCGAGCCCGCCAACACCGCCACTGTCATCGATTTTGTTCGGAACATGGACCCCCCCTTTCTTTGGCACACGCTCTTGAAAGCGCCGTGTGTCGGCACTTGCCTGAGTCTTTCCTCGTCGCTCCGATACCGGAGGTCAGCGAGACTCGGTGAGCGAGTTCACGGTTATCTGATCTGCACCCTATAAGGGTGCATGAGAGAAGACTCGAGAAGAAGGCCGGGGTTGAAAAACCGCCTCTGACCTGGTTCAAGAGAGCGGAAGATGAGATTCGAACCAGCGACCCTTCATCGTGGCAAGGTGAAGATTCCGTCCATGGGGTCTTCTGCAGTCCGTTGTGGGCTTGCGGATCCATCGGTCCATGACGAGGAATCGGGGACCCGCGTCAGTGATGCTCTGGCGATGCACCGATCCGCCGCCACCGCAGAATTTGAGTGCCACCAAGGTTACGACGGCTGGACCGCTATGAACCTTGAGTACGCCTGCCAAATGCTGGCCTGCCCGGTCATTCCCATAGGACGCTAGGCATCCGTCATCGATCACGAAGAGGTCGGCGCCACTGGGAACTCCCACGCGTGCACAAACGGCCAACCACGGCCTTACTCTGCGTCGTGGAACGACCAGCTTGGTGAGCTCCGAGCACCTCGCGCGCCCGGTCCTCAAAGGTGAAACGGTCTTGGTGATCTGGCCGCATCCCTTGGGCGGACCACAGCACGACCTGGGCTCTCCACCATCCACCACCAATCCCGATCGCGAAGGAGGACCCGATGTAGCCGGTTCCCTTCATTGTCGGAGATCTCTCGCACCCGCAAGCGTTCTGAACGGGTTCCACGCGAATTGATAACTCAGTGGACTCGCTCGCAACGCGCGATGCCGTTCGGTATGGTGCGAACTAGTGATTGGCTCCGAACGCGATCCGCCGCTGACGCAGTCCGGTATCCGGAACTGGCTCACGAGCGTGACCGAGGGCGCCTCCAGGATCGAGATTTCAGAGGTCACGACGCCGTCAGCCAATGGAGGCTCTTCCGAGACGCTGCTGTTCGATGCCACCTGGTGGAGGGGAAGCCGACGAGAGCGCCAGGGCTTCGCCCTCCGGGTACGCCCCACCGGTCACACGGTGTTCTTGGAGCCTCGCTTTGAAGAGCAGTATCGTCTCTTGGACGCACTCGGGAACCAAACCGAGGTCCCCGTGCCCCGGGTCCTTTACTACGAATCCGACCCTTCGTACCTGGGCGGTCCTTTCATCGCAATGGAGAAGATCGAGGGCCGTGTTCCACCTGACTCGCCGCCACACTCCGTCGCCGGATGGCTGAAGGAGGCCGGGCCGGCCGCGCAGGAGGAGCTGTGGTGGAGCGGGCTGGAGACCATGGCCGGAGTCCATCGGGTGGACCCCGAGGCGGTCGGCCTTTCGTTCCTGGACCGGCCGACCCGAGGGGCCAGCGGATTCGACCAGGAGTTGGACTACTACCGTGAATTCTACGAGTGGAGCCACGCCGGAATTCGCAGCCCCACAATAGAAGCCGCCTTTGAATGGCTGGGCGCCCACCGGCCGGCCGATGAGCCGCAGGCGCGGCTGTGCTGGGGGTGCGCCCGCATCGGCAACATGATCTTCGACGGCTTCGCGTGCCGCGCCGTGCTCGACTGGGAGATGGCATGGCTGGGAGACCCCACCTCCGACCTCTGCCGTTGGCTGTGGAGCGATCGTTTCTTCAGCGAGGGTATCGGGGGATCTCGGCTGCCCGGCTTCCCGTCGCGAGACAAGACCATCGCCCGATGGGAGGACTTGGTGGGCCGGCACGCCCGGTCGCTTGCGGTCTATGACGTGTTCGCTGGCCTGCGTACGTGCGTGATCGGGCTGCGCATTGGGATGCTGAATGCGGCCGCCGCCAACACTGTGCCTGATCCCGACGTACTAACGAACACTCCCGGCACTCGGCTGCTTGCCCGCGTGCTTACCGAAGCCGATGGAGGCGCGCCGTGCTGAGCGAGTTGGACGAACAGCTATGCCACCAGGTCGCAGCTCCCTTCGGAGAAGTCGCTACTAGCGATCACCGGTTCTACGATCGCAATTGGTTCTGCAGCCATCACCCGACCGACGGACTGGCCTTCATCACCGGGCTTGCGTGCTACCCGAACATGAACGTCCTTGACGGTTACGTCGCCATCCAGCAGGGCGGCGTTCAGTACAACCTCCGCCTCTCCCGCCAACTACGGCCAGCGGTCGGCGACCTGCGCATCGGACAGCTCCGCCAGGAGGTAGTGACGCCCTTGCATGCAATCCGCCTCGTACTGGAGCCGAGCAACGATTTCCCAGCCGCTTTTGACCTGCTCTGGGAAGGCTTTCTTGCCGTTCACGAAGAGGCCCACCACCACACAGAGCGGGACGGACGCACGGTCGAGGACACGCGCCGCTACAAACAGCTGGGCAAGGTGCGTGGCTGGATGGACCTGCACGGGCAGCGCCATGTGGCCGACGCCTGGTTCGGCATTCGCGATCATTCGTGGGGGGTCCGGCCGGGTGTAGGCGGCTTCGAGCCGTTGACGTCGACATCGGCGGTTACAGGGAGCCCGGGCCCGAGGGGGCTCGCGCTCTGGCTCGACTTTGCCAACGACGAGATGGGCGGCAACTTGATCCTGGTCGAGGACAGCGAGGGGCGACGTGTACGGCTCGACGGCGTCGTTCGCTGGCCCGACGGAGTAGGCCGGCCCGCCGCCCGTGTCGTGGACGTGGCTCACGACCTGTCGTTCTTCCCCGGCACCCAAGCCTTCGAAAGCGGTCGAGTGATCTTGCGAACGGACGACGACAACGAGTACGTAATGGAGGCCTGGCCCGCGGTGACTGCCTGGGCCTACAGCGGTACCGGCTACGACGGCGGCTTCCGTGATGGGCTCGGCCTCGGGGCCTATCGGGGGAACCTCTGCGTGGAGGTGGATGAGTACGACGTCTCTCATCCGGAGCAGGTCCTCCTCGACGGAATCCCCGTGCCCCCGGGACATCGGGAGCAGCCCGTGCAGCTCAAGCTGAACGGTCGGTTGGGCCATGGCAAGTGGACGGTTCTGCCGGCCATCCGATAGAGCAGCACAAAGGTGCTGAAAAGGGCGAGGCGGGCTCCGCACTGGTCGTCGTGGGCCTCTCAGCGCAAAGGGCAGCCAAAGAAGTGGGGATTGGCGAATTTATGATTCGGGTTGCGCATCGTGCTGGCGCTTCGATCCGCCGGCTTGCGGATGTTTCAGGTCTAGGTCGCAAGACCGTGCGGCGATTGTCTCATCTGAAGCACAGTTGCGCGACTGATCGCAGCTGCGGCCCACAGGTGTCATCGACAAATTGGCATGTTTCAAAGTCATCCCACTGTCTGGACATTTGGTACTGAGTCGCGTTCCCAAATCTACGCGTCCGCTGAGATACCTCGATCTTCAACAGCGAGACTGTTCGTGCTTTTGGCCGGCCCAAACCTAGCGGGTTGTGCTAGCTTCGCGCGCCGAACCACCCCGGATGAACGCGACGGAGGAGGGTTATGCAATCACTTCTCGGCAAGAACGCGCTTGTGATTGGCGCAAGTCGCGGCATGGGCAAGCAGATGGCCCTCGAACTCGCACGCAACGGAGCCGACGTGGCGGTCGCAGCACGGTCGACAACGCCCACCGATGCGATGTTTCCCGGCACACTCGGCGAGACCGTCGACGAGATCAAGGCCATCGGCCGGCTGGCGTTCCCCATCAGGGTGGACCTCGCGATCGGCGCCGAAGTCGACGCCATGGTCGCTGAAGCGATCGACGAGCTGGGCTCGGTCGACATCATGGTCCATAGCGTCCAGTACCACGGCCATGGCTCCTACGACAGCTTCTTGGACACGACCATCGAAGAACTTGAGACCCAGATGTGGGTGAACGCGATGTCGGCGTTGCGCGCCTGCAAGCTCATCGTCCCGCACATGGCCGAACGCGGTGGGGGCACAATCGTGCTCGTCACGTCGCTCGCCGGGACTATCGAGCGTGGACGGCAACCTGGCGACGCTTCGACCGGTCTCGGTTATCCGATCTCGAAGGCGGCAATTGGGCGACTCGTCTCGGCACTGGCCAAAGAGGTAAGAGATCTAGGGATCGCCGTCATCGGACTCAACCCCGGGTTCGTCATCAGCGAACACGTCCTCGCCGACGCCGTTGACAACGCTTCCCATGGGTGGAATATCGAGAACGGCAACCCGCCGACGGTTCCCGCTAAGGCCGTTGGCTACCTCTGCACGCACGACGACCCGCTGTCCTTCACGGGCACGGATGTGGATGCCTCAGCTCTTGTAGCCAACCGGCAGTTGGTTTCCTCCGTTCGACCCGGAGCGGCCGACGCCGCACGGACACCAGGCTTTGACGAGTAGTGCCCAGGACGCGGCGGATCGTCGCAATGGTGCCAGCCTCAGATCGTCGTTTGAAGAAAAGGGACGCCAAAAAGCTGCACCCACTAAGCGGCTGATTCGGAGGTCGTCGAGGCGAGCTCGAGCGGCAAGTTGTAGAACTTGATCACGTTGTTTCGACCGATCAAGAGCTGATCCTGCGCCGGAACCCCCTCGAATTGCCCTTCCAGTACAGCGCCAGAGTTCGGCCAGGCACCGTCGAAGTGCGGAAAGTCCGCACCCCACATCAGATTTTCTCGGCCGATGATCCCACGATTGAGGATCGCGGTTCGGTCCCGCATGAAGGTACAGCCGACGTGGTCGTGGAAGATCTCACTGGGCTTACGGCCTGACGTGATTTCAGCTGCCGGCCCTCTTTCGTTGGCCCAGATCTGGTCGAGCATCCAGCGGTCATCCATCCGCTCGAGAACCGCAAGGGGCCACGATGCATCATTCTCCACGGACAGGACCTTGAGATTTGGGTGGCGGTCGAACAGCCCCGTGAAGATCATCGAGAGGACGGTGTACATGGTCGGCGTGAAGACACAGGCGAAGTCGACGAACCGGTTGCCCGTGTTCATCCAGGTTGTCTCGCTCGCCGCTACATGAAGGCTGATCGGAACTTCAAGCGCTTCTGCGGCCGACCAGAACTTCTCAAACCTCGGATCACCGTAGCTCGCACCCGAGCGCTGCCCGATGCTGATCATCGCCCCGCGCAGGCCCATACCGACGCAACGTTCCAACTCCGCGACGCTGCGATCGACGTCGACGGTATCGATAATCGCCACACCGAACAGTTGCTTTGGTGCTCCTCCACAGTGCTCCGCGAGCCAGTCGTTGAAGGCCCGGAAGCAGGCGTAGCGGAACTCTAGGTCCTCGAGCGCAAAGAAGCCGAGCCCTGTACTGGTATATATGATCTCGCCGTCCATTCCCTCTCGGTCGAGCTCCGCCGCTCGCGCGGCCGGGTCATAGGCGCCCTCGGGCACGTCGTGCCAGCGCCCTTCCATGCCGAAGCGCGCTTCGGGGTTGGTGTACTTCGCCTTGGTGGCCATCAGTCCGATCGGTCCACCGATAGTGGCGTTGGTGTTCCCGTTGATGACGTAGGCGTCACCACCTTCGTTACTCACGAGACGGGGCGCGCGATCTCGGAATTGGCGATCCATGCGGGTCGTCCACAGGTCGGGAGGCTCTGCAATGTGAGAGTCGGCCGACACCAATCTAAATGGAAGCGTCATTTCTCATCTTCTCCTCGACGTGAGCGCTCAGGAGCTCAAACACGGACCAGCCACGACGGCACTCATCTCATTCGGCCATCGTAGCCTGGATGCCGCGCTGATCACCTGGGCAAAGCGCGGTCGAGAAACCCCACGGAATCCCGAGGCTGTCGGCGGGATCAGTCACGATCATGGTGTCGGTATGTGCTCGAAACCCGACACCCGATCTCTCGAGATGGTCGGCGACCTGGTCGAGGTCCCGAACTTTCCACGTCAGCGAGCTATAGGTGTCCTGGGGAGCGCCTCTTAGCCAGTCCTCCATGGCTGGCGATCCTTCGTCAAGCGGCTGCGCCACCTCAAGGACGGCGTCGGCAAGAGCAATGTAGGTGCTCTGTGTGGCCAGCACGTTGTTGCGTCCTTCGTGGATGATGCGGCCTCCGAGCACGTCGACCAATACCTCGTGTGCTCGCTCCGGCTGCTTGGTGAGAACAGTGTGATGAGAGCAGCATTCGATACCGAGCGGATCAGACGGGCTCACGGCTGGAACGGGCGGGTACCCCCGAGGGTCGCGGTGAGACACATAGACGCAGAACTCGTAGCTCAGCCCGGCGTCCTCGGGCACCGTGAAGATGATGGGCCTAGACGACACATCGAGCGGTGGCCCTTCTCCCTCATGGATGCGTTCGGACATGTCCGTGCCACGTATGTTTCGGCGTCGCAACTCCGACCACAAGTCCTCGATCCCCTCGACAAACCACGCGAGTCCTCCGAGGTGGGGTTCGGCAACTCTTTCGCGTGGCTGCGCCCCGTCAATGGGCAAGAGGGTCGGATCCACACACTCCAGCTGGACCTCGGCGATCGGTGTGAAGGTGGCGTAGTCGCGGGGAAACCCGGCGACGATCTCGCGCTCACCCGCACCGAAATACTCACCCAGAATCTTACTTTCGCGACCGAACGCCCGAGCGAAGAATGCGCTCGCCTCCTCGAGGTCGGGAACCCAAACAGTCGAATGATAGTGGTTCTTCACGAAATAGGTCATAGGCCCAACCCCCTCTCAGCCCCAAGCGTGTGACACTAGCGGGGGAAGCTTAGTGCGCGTCGAACTCCCCTACTCCCCTACGGCGCGGCCGAAAACCCAACCCAGCCTCGTGAACTGGGCGAATGCATGAGACAGCCCGAGCGTTCGACCAATGAGCTGGCCACCAGTACGCAGGGTCCCACCGTCGGCAACTCCGGCTCAGCAGCGGTCGCACCGTGGTGTACCACGTCACGGTTCAGGAGCGCGTGGTGCGCCCGGCCGCGTTCCCGGAGAGTTCGCCCTGGGGATAGGCCCGCAGGACCTCAAGGCGGGCAAGAATCCGTGGCCCATGAAGTCGACCGTGATCGGCGCCTCTGGCTAGGGCCGAGAAGCCGACAAGGTTCGCGTCACGGACTTTTAGCGTTCAGCTATGCCAGTCCGACGAAGTCATCAATGAGCGCCGCGAGCTCGCGGGGTCGATCGCTTTGAACCGCGTGACCCGCACCATTCACGATTGCGATCTGCGCAGTTGGTTGGCGGCGGCGGAACTCAGCGACATCCTCGTCGGTGACAAAGACCGAGTCACCGCCGACGACGAGCATCACCGGCACCGTGATATTCGAAACATCCTCCCAGAGTCCCGTGAAGTCGCCCCGCTTCTCGGCTGGTGGGTCGCCTGCACTCCGGAAAAGGTCATAGCGCCAAGTCCAACGTCCATCGGGGAGGGGCATGGCATTGTGCCGCACCCCTCGGCGCACGGCCGAAGGAGGACGGTTTGGGGATGTAGCAATCGCTGCCTCCGCCATTTCGTCAAAGGTGCTGTAGGTCGGAGGGCCGGAGATGAGTGTCGTCGCTCCACGCTCGGCGGCGGTCCGTTCCCGACTGGGGTCGTTGACCTGCGGTGTGACGTCGATGATCACTGCTTTGGCCACAAGATCGGGCCGGGTGGCGGCCAGTCGGATCAGGGTCGCCCCACCGAGGGACATGCCGACGACACCACGAGGTCGGGGCGCAAGCTGGGCCATGCTCTCGGCCACCGCCTCCGCGTTGTTCCAGGGCCCGTAGTCGCGGTCGGGACGGCGATCCGAATGGCCGTGCCCGGGAAGGTCGAAGGCCACGAGGGGGCGGTCGAGCAGAAGGGCGACGGTGTCCCAGGTGTGGGCGTTCTGTCCGCCGCCGTGGAGGAATACAAGCTCGGGAGTGCCTTCTCCCCAGACGATCACACTGAGTCGCTGCCCGGTCCCGACAGTCGTCGCACGTCGCTCCACCGTCGCCGGTGCCCCCAACTCCAGTCCGATCTCCTCTGCGTTCTCGTAGAGAAAGCCGAACTCGTCGTAGCCCACACTCATCGGGTCCGCTACGTTCACCCGACTCATGCTATTCGTCCCGTCCGGCGGCGTCTTCTTGCCCTCAGGCGACTGAGTGCACGTGGCAACCCCCGCGGTTGACATGCGCCTTCCCTTCCCTTCCCTTCCCTTCCCTTCCTGTCATCCCGACGGTAGCCTTGACTGGCAGCTGATCCGGGAAGGCACGGGTGACATGACGGGCCAGACAGCCGTGGTCGGCGTGGGGGTCATGCCGTATTTCAAACGTGGCGGTCGGTGCCCGAGACACAACTCTCCATGGCTTGCACCGCGATCCTCGCCGCGTTGGCCGACGCTGGCCTCACCGTCGCAGACCTTGACGGTTTCACCATCTATTCCAATGCGGTCGATCCCGCCCAGGTGGCCTCGGTTCTTGGAGTACCCGAGGTCCGTTTCGCCGCCTCCCTCACCTCCGGCGGCGGCGGGTCGGCCGGTTCCTCCGCCTCGGACCTCTTGCCCGCTTGTCGCGGTCGGAAAGCGTCCTCGGGCCCGCACCGCTGTGCGGCCAACAGACCGTGTCAGTCTTGGTCGAATTAGGTTATGACACCGAGAGCATCGCTGGACTCCGCGCCGCCGGGGTCATCGGGTGCGTATGAGGGATTCGGGTCAGGCCACGGCCTGGCGGACCGCTTCGATGAGCCCCCTGGTGCGAGGATCGGGACCGAGGAAGATCCGCATCCGGTTCATCACGTAGGCGAACGCCACCCCAGCCTCGGGATCGGCGAAGGCCAGCGAACCGCCGGCGCCGGCGTGACCGTAGGAGCTCGGCCCCATCAGCGAGCCGTCGAAAGGCAGTTGGAACCCGGTGCCGAACCGGCCAGGCGTCCCCATCACGAAGTCGGTCCCGCTCGACTGTTCTTTCGTGGCAGCCGCGACGGTCGCCGGGTCCAGGACCCGGATCCCGTCCACTTCGCTCAACGTCGAGGCGTACAGCTTGGCGAGCGCCCGTGCGGTCGTGATCGCGTTCGCCGCACCGAGTTCTCCGGCGTGTAGCGCGGGACTGTTGAAGTTGAACGGCGGATGGGTGGGGTTCAACGTGCGGAACGCCAGCGAGCTGGGATCGGCCGATTCCCGCAGCCGTCGGAGCTGGTCGGAGGGAATGACGGCCAGGGCAGCCTCGTCGAGGACCGGCGGCGTGGCAGCGATGAGCCGGCTGACCCGGGACTCCTCCGAAGCCGGCAGCCCGATCCAAAGGTCCAGGTCGAAAGGGTTGCTGATGTCTTCGGCCAGGATCCGCGACAGGCTGCGGCCGGTGGCCCGCCGGATGACCTCTCCGACAAGCCAGCCGTAGGTCAAGGCGTGGTAGCCGTAGGCGGTTCCTGGCTCCCATAGCGGGCGCTGGGTGGCCAGCGCCTCCACCGCGGGCTCCCACGCCAACGCTTCGTCGACGGTGATCCGGCGTTCGAATGTGGGCAGACCGGTACGGTGGCTGAGCAGCCAGCGCACCGGCACGTCTTGCTTTCCTTCGGTCCCGAACTCGGGCCAATAGCTCACAACCGGGGCGTCGAGATTCAGCTCCCCGCGCTGAGCGAGGAGATGGGCGACGATGGCGGTGATTCCCTTCGAGGCCGAGTACACGAGGGTGAGGGTGTCGGCGTCCCACTCCCGATCCTTCTTGACATCGGCCACGCCGCCCCAGATGTCGACCACCTTGGTGCCCCCGACGAAGAGGGCGAATGCCGCCCCCACTTCGCCGTGCTGGTCGAAGTTGGCCCCAAAAGCGTGCTGCACCCTTTCGAAGCCCGCGGCGACATCCCCGTGGACGATCATGTGGACCCCCATCGCTCGCTCGTATCGTGATGATCATTACCGAGAACATCTCTACGCCGCACTTCGCTCCGCGGCCATACCCGAGGCGCCTGAGCGGCGCCCGTTACGGCGGGTTCGGTCTGCACGGCTAAGGCCAACCAGAAACTCACCCAGCGCTGGTTCGCGGTGGCGCTCGACCCTTGTCGACGCCGGCCTACGCCCGATACTTGGACCCTTCAGGACCACCGGGGCCCAGTCCCCCTCTGGGTCGGTGGTTTGCCCCACCTCGATCAGATGACCGTCGGGATCGCGGATGTAGCAACGGATCTCGTACTCGTGCTGCTTCGGCGGCGTCAGGAATTCAGCACCCCGGGCGCTCCATTCGGCGTACACGGCCTGGATGTCTGCGACCCGGATATTGAGGAAACTGCTGACCCGGTCGGGGTCGCGTGGCGTCTCAAGGGTGACCGCGGGCTTGTCGGCGGTCGGGCCTCCGCCGACATTGATGATGATCCAGCTGTTGGCTAGTGCCACATAGGTCACCTCTCCTGAGAAGACCACCCTGCCGCCGAGTACTTCCGTGTAGAAGCGCCGAGAGCGCTCGATATCGTCTGAGACGATGAAGTGGGCCAGCAGAATTCTGTCCGCAGGCGTAAATTCGGCCATCTGGCACCTCCATTGGTTGGGACACACACCTCACTTAGGACACCGGCCTCAGTGCTCCTGCCGTTGCCCTTAGTACTACTCACCTTCACTTCGTTGGGCCTTACGATTGGCGTAACGATGGCGCATCAGCCGGCTCGTCGCACCCGTGGGAGCCCCTGGTCGGCTCACGGCTGGCTGGTGCGAACGGATGTCACCGGCGCGTGGGCTGCTGGCAGGACGAAGAGCATCGGGGTCGTCGATGCTGTCGTCGTGTGGTACTGGTGCCGGCGACCGACTGAGTAGCGCGGCTCCCAAGCGCATACCTGCCCACGCGACTCAGGGGACCCCGGCCACATGGCTCAATGGCAGCCACTCGATTCGAGGGTGCTCTTCGACAGGATGGCGTTCGAGAACCTACTTCGCGAGTAAAGGCGACCTCCGGCGGTGGCGGATCCCAAAGCGATCTTCCCCGTTCCGTGATGGCTCATTTCTGCGGCCCAACGCGGTCGATTGGAGGGCGCCACCTGACATAGTGCCCTCCTCAGTCGGCTGAGGTCTGCGGGATCACCTTCGGCGTCGGGCACCTGCTGGGGACGGCCACCAGCTGACGTGAGCATCTGGGCAGGTTCTGCGCCTTGGCCTTCTGAGCTGCTTTACCGGAGACCTCGGCGACGATTCGACGAGTTCTTCATCTCGTCGTCAGGGTCGAGGTTTACCGTGCCTCTGTGCTTCATATGAGAATTCGCCCGCGCGCGACTAAACCTTTGCACACCCCAATCATGAATCTCTCCGATTCATGGGCGGCCGAAGTGGGCGGACGCGTGCTGCGACACCATGACCGTTACCGAGTTCGACATGGTGCGCCTGGGCGATGGCTGTGGCATCAATCGGAACACCTGCCTCGAGTACCACCTCTTCCGGGACCGGATCATGAGTATCGGGCCGACCGACGTCGGTGCCTTCTCGAGGGTGGGTCCCACTTGGGTCGTGCTGCTCGATACGCCATTGAGCGACGCACCCGTGACCGCGATGTGAGGCCCGACACCCGCGTCCTGGACGTCCCCAACCCGGGCACACCGGAAGTTCACCTGCACGACGTTGCCGCGTGGAGTGCTGCCGAGCGGGATCTTCGAGCCGCCGCGAGATCCATCAAGCCTACGGCTCGCGCGACCTTCGAGTTGCTCATGTGGCTTTCCCTTGCCTCTGGTCGCGCTGCATGCAGGGCCGGTGGGAGTTGATATCGAATGCGTACACTCGTGGGGGCCCGCACAGACCGCATCCATTCTCACCATCGCGGAACACCATCGCCGCTCACCGATGGACGATCGTCGGCGCGACGTCTGTGTGGTCGTCGAAGGAAGCATTGGCCAAAGCATTCGATACGCCGATCGACTATGACCCCCGGCGACTGGAAGGTCCGGCTTTCTGGCCGAATGGAGCTGCAGGGCGATGGCGGGCCTACGGCTCAAGGCGCTGGAGGCACACGAGGCTTGGCCGTGCTGGCAAGACCGCGACTCGATGGTGACGAGCGAAAATCCCGGGACCATGACGCCTCGATAACTTTTGGGAGCGACCGCTGATCGTGCGCCCTGCTTTCCCTACCGATGCACAACGAGCCCTGGCGACCATTCTCGTGCTTGGCCTTCCCCTGATCCTCGCCGCATGCAGCAACGACACCTCGGCCCGCGGCGCCGCTCACGCGACCACCTCGGGCCGATCGAACACGGGTTCGCCCCGGCCGTCAAGTACCGGGACTAGCACGACGCGCGCCACGACCACCTCAACGTCACAGGCCCCGAAGACGCCGGTCTCCCTCTCGACGCCGACGCCATTGATTCCCTTGACCTCACCGGCATCGGGCGGCGAAGGCACCTGGACCGCGACGGGCCGTTCGGTCAGCGGCGTCTCGGCCGTCTACGAGACGGCGATGGTGCCTCCCGGCGGCACGCGAGCGGCCGGGATCGCCTGGATGGACACCCGCCTCCTCTCGGCACGGCTGTACTCGGGCTCCAAGAGCCCGGGCGGCGGCCCGTACGAGTTCACCGCACCGATCCAACCCGCCCAGGCCGCGACGCTGGTCGCTGCGTTCAACGGCGGCTTCATGATGAACGCCGCCCAGGGCGGCTACTACACGGAGGGCCGGACTATCGTCCCCTTAGTCGCGGGGGCTGCATCCTTGGTGATCTACGCCAATGGCTCGGTGACGGTCGGCGCTTGGGGAACCGATGTGTCCATGGCACCGGACGTCGTCGCCGTCCGGCAGAACCTCTCTCCGCTCGTGGCGGGCGGCCAACCGACCTCCCAGGCGACGAGTCCCGACTGGCAGGCCTGGGGAAGTACATGTGCTGCGACCACGTGCTCCTCAACAGTCCCGGGGATAGAGAACCAGTGGCGATCGGGTGCTGGTGTCACCGCCGACGGCGCTCTCGTATACACCGCGGGGCCCGACCTCACACCGTTGCAGCTCTCCCAGCTCCTCGTGCAAGCGGGGGTCATCCGGGGCATGGAGCTCGACATAAACCCCAACTGGCCCGTCTTCGCGACCTACGACCCCTCGACACCGAACGGCCTGGCCGCGCCGTCGAACGGGAGCAGTCTCCAGCCGGGCAGCGTGCAGAACGCGGCGACATTCTTTGACCCGGCATGGGCGCGTGACTTCATCACCATGTCGGCGACAGCTGGCTCCTGATGAGGACCGTCTGACGGGCACAGGTTCGCTCAGCATTGACCTCAGCGAGAGTGGACCTTCAGCGGTTTGCCCGACCCGACACTCCGATTACTCACGCAGATGGATCGTCGTCCTCGGCGTCTCATGCCTGTTGCTGCTGGCCGTACCGCTCTCGAGGCTGCATTCATCCTTCAGGCCGCATTCATCGCCACGCACCACCATCAGAGCCGATCCCGCCCCGGACCGCTGCCCCACCGCGCTCCGAGTCCCTCACCTCGTGCCGGGCTCCACGGGTTGGGCGCCCATCCGAAGGTCGGTGTCGGGCTGCAGCGCACTCTATGAGACGCACGTCGGCACCGTCTCCATCGTCTGGATGGACCCCCCGTCTGCTCTCGTTCACGGTCTACTCCGGCTCGCTGATCCCCGGCGGCGGCCCTTACATCCACACCGCACCCATCCGTGAGACCGATGCGCTCAACCTCGTCGCAGCATTCAACTCCGGCTTCAAGGATGGGGACTCTCATGGCGGCTACTTCGTCGAGGGCAGAGCCGAGGTTCCACTGGTCAATGGCATTGCCTCAGCAGTGATTCATGCAAACGGGACGCTGCAGATCGGGACGTGGGGAAGCGAGGTCTCGATGGCCCCCAACGTAATCTCCGTCCGGCAGAACATGACATTTCTGATCGACAACGGCGTGATCAATCCCGCCACGTCGTCGGAGCCGTACTCGTCGTGGGGCATCACCTGGCCCGGAGGGCCCGCGACAAACCGATCGGCGCTGGGAGTGACCGCACAGGGAGCAGAGCTCTTCGCCGGAGGGGTGGGCTTGACCGTCCCTCAGATCACCGATGCGATCGCCAGCGCCGGCGCAGTGCGCGCGATGGAGCTCGACGCGAACGGCGTCTACCCGAACTTTTCGATCTTCACGCCGGCGTTGGGCGCACCTGCAAGTGCTCTCAATGGGACCGAGGTCGTGCCGGGATTCTCTGGTCCCGAGCGGTACTTCACGGCCAGCTGGAATCGGGACTTCTTCGCTGCCTTCGCTCGACCACTCGCTCCCCGCACACAGCACCGGAAACAGCGCGGCTGACCGTCGGCGTTCGTCCTACTTTCTTTGGAGCGGAAGAATGGATTCGAACCCGCGACCCTCACCTTGGCAAGGTGGCGTTGCTAGTCCACGGAGCCCCAGCCAGTCCTCTGGCCTGCGATTCCCTCCAGCCAGTTTCCACCCAGTCCACTGGATCAGCCCCTGTTGTAGAGCGGTCTACTAAGAGGAGGGTCAGACGCTGATTTGTGGCGACCCGTGCTTATCGGAAGGCAGGTCCATTCACCCACCCACAGCGGAAGTGGCACCGATCCGGTCGGGCCTAGGCAATATGACCAGAGAAGGTCACGGGGCCAATGCCGAACAAATCCACGACTGACAGGTATCTCGGATCGCGTCGACGTGCGTCCGCTCGGAGTGTGTCAGATAAATGGCTGCAACGCCCCGGATGAGGGCCTGGAGCATGACAGCGGCCGCTCCCGGTTTGACGCCGGCCCTGATCGATCCATCGATTTGTCCAGCTTCGATGACCTCAGCGAGGCCTTTGAAACTGCGCTCGTCAGCGGCGACCATTCCCGCAAAGACGCAGCCGACGGAAAGGCGGCGCCCCACAAGACGAGGAGCGCTCGGTCGTCGGCTGTGGGATCCAGAAAACAATCACTCGACGGTCGTGCGGCGACGCCCGGCGCGTACCAACCTTCACTTCCGCAGTCGGTCCGCGTTGACACCTCATCAAGCCTGCAACCGATGACCGAAGATGCTAAAAGTGACTCGCCATCTAAAGAGACAAGGGCGAGGTTACGTTCAAGTGAGACGGAGGTACCAATGAAAGAGAATGAGATCCAGTGGGCAGTGGATGAACTGGAGATTCGAAATGTGATCGCTTCGCTTGCTCTCGTGTCGGATATGGGCGATATCGAAGAGTGGGGCATGTTGTTCACCGAGGATGCTGACTACACGATAGGGGGCCGACCGTTCGAGAAGGGTCGGGCTGCAATAGTCGAGAGCGGCCGCCAGCGCCGGTCGAGGGGGACGCATGGCCCGGGCAGTAACAATCGACATCTGAGCGCGTCGGTATTGGTTCGATCCACAGGTCCAGACACAGCCGAGGCCGTGTCCTACCTCGCGATGTACAAGGACTTGCCCCTGGAGGGCGATGGTCACGAGCCGGAGAATCCTGGCAACAATGCAGAGATGGTGAAGTCTCCAGAGTTGTTGGTCCTGGGCACCTATCGTGACCGCTTTCGCCGGACAAGCGACGGGTGGAAAGTAACGCACCGAGACCTGGCCGAGAGCAGCCTCACACCCCGATGGCGCTCGATCATGAAGACCTGGAGCACATAACCACCGCCGCCTCGAACGGGTCCATGTCGAGTATGTCCGCCATTACAACGAGAACCAGGTCCCACCGCGAGTCAAACTCGACGTACTCACGCGAGCCGTCAGGAGGGACGTCGTAGAGCGTCCAAAATGATCGGCGCCCCGTCGGTCATAAAAACTGCATCTGACCTGGATTTTGGAGCGGAAGACGGGATTCGAACCCGCGACCCTCACCTTGGCAAAAAAAAGGTGGCGGTTTTCGTCCATCCTGCGCCGGTTGGTGCCCTGTAGTGGCGTTCCGTCCACCCAATTTCCATCTCGTCCATCCAATCCGTCCCTGTAGTAGAGCGGTCTACTATCGACGGCGGTTTCCAGCGAGCTGCGGGTGCTGTTCGAAATAGCTGCGCCGAGCACGAGATGAGCACGGATACCAACTCCGTCTCCTCGATGTCGAAGACCTAGAGGAGGAGCTGGCTTTGGATCGGCCGCCGCACGACTGCGTTCGGAAGCACGACGAATTTTCGGCTGAGACTCAGTGAGCGAGGTCACGTGGCCGACATCCGCTCCATCTGCGCACGGTCACACCGGACTCCAACTCGTGACCAGAGCAATGACATCGGATGCCAGCAAGAATCAACGGGCCGACCCGGGCGATCAGGCACCCCGTCGTAGGGCTCGAGGATCCCCCGGTCGGCCAACATCGTCAGGGCGTCCTCCGCAGTGCCGGCAAGCCCCGAGAAGCGGCGGCAGCCGAGCAGCGAACGGCGGGACACCTGGCTTTGTGCGAAGGAGCCGCCGACTCCCCCCGTCTAAGCGATCGCGGCCCATTCGCGCCCCACCCCCCGGCGAACTCGACGCTACGATACAAGCTGCTGCTGGACGTTCGAACAAGCAGATTGCCGCCGCCATGCATGTATCAGTCCGAGCGCCAACGCAATGCCAAAGGCGGCGGCGTTTCGGCCATTTCGAGGTAATGACCGATGTCAGCCAGTACACGAAAGCGGCCGCGTTCCAACCCGGCACGAAGAAACCTTGATGCGCTTCTCCACGGTGGCCGGCGAGCGAGGAACCCCCGACACTTACCGCGATCCACGCGGCTTAGCGCTTACGTTTTACACGTCCTAGGTGGGTGGTGTGAAACAGGGTTCTCCTGAGGGATGCGCACGTCAGGGGCACCTGAGGATCCCTTCCCTCGGCCTCTTTGGCACTGCGAAGATGTGGGCTCGGGGATTTTCCCTCGTGGGGTTGTCACCTCTCAGCCTCTGGGGATGACCCTGGGGTCCCAAAGAGCGTCCCCTTTGGCCCTTCAGGCCG
>Ga0307373_10004394_pt1 | contig 23755 bp, 15 predicted proteins | sample OX2MG_FD_202534 | JGI IMG/M metagenome (GOLD analysis project Ga0307373, IMG submission 202534) | Soil microbial communities from Risofladan, Vaasa, Finland - OX-2 | ecosystem: Environmental > Terrestrial > Soil > Coastal area > Acid sulfate soil | place: Finland: Risofladan, Vaasa | collected... | reverse complement strand
GCAAGCAGTCCTATGGTGCTCACGAAGCGACAAAAATTTGAAATCGAAAAATTTCATCAGGACCCCTTACCTTCGCGTGCTGAGGCAGTTACAAAGAATGCTCTGAACTTTTACCGGACAGTATTGACCTGGTTTTCGACTCGCACATGCGATCAGCCCTGTTTGGTGCAGGCGGGTGCAAGCTGGCGAAAGACGCGCTGGGAGAGGCCACTTTGGCGGGGGGCCAGATCGTCATCGGCGAAGCGGAGGGAGGTCGCGGGCCATGGATAGAAGCGATTTCGCCTCCTCGTATCACAACAGAGGAAATTTTGAGGTACTCTGGCAAGGAATATGAGAGAGGAGCGGACAACTTTTTCAGGATCTTGCAGCGTGCTCTGGCGGCGGACGACCAAGAGGCAGTCGTCTCCATGTGCGCTTACCCAATCAGGGTGGAAATTGGAGACAGGAACCACTGGATGGAGAACCGGGCGGAACTTCTTCGCTCCTACACACAGGTGTTTACGCCCGGAGTGAAGAAGGCTGTCGCTGGTTTGCGCAAACCGATTCACATGGGATGGCGCGGCTTTATGACGGGTCGAGGGGAATTATGGATGGACTCCATTGCTTACACACACGTGTACCGGATCACCGCGATCAACGGTCCCGTTCGGATGGGTCCCTGACGCGAAACCCGAGCCTCAAGAATCCAGTCCTTAGCTTTCACGCGCAGGCCACGGCGGCCTTGCCCAGGAATTCTGCGGATTCGCCCAGCTCTTCTTCAATGCGAAGTAACTGATTGTATTTGGCGATGCGGTCTGTGCGGCTTGCGGAGCCGGTCTTGATCTGTCCCGTCTGAAGGCCGACGACGAAGTCGGCGATGAAGGCGTCTTCGGTTTCGCCCGACCGGTGCGAGACCACAGAGGTATAGCCGTTGCGCCGCGCCAGATCGATGGCGGACATTGTTTCCGTAACCGTACCGATCTGGTTCAACTTGATCAGAATGGAATTGGCGACGCCTTCCTCGATTCCCTGCCGCAGCCGCTCTGTATTCGTTACAAAAATGTCGTCGCCCACAAGCTGGATTTTGTCGTCCAGCTCCTTGGTCATTTTCTTCCAGCCTTCCCAATCATCCTGGGCCAGGCCGTCCTCGATGGAGATAATCGGATACTGCCGAACCCAGTCCGCGTAGAGTTCAACCATCTCGTCTGAGGATTTTTCGGACTTGTCCGATTTGAAAAACACGTACTTGCCGTTCCGGTACATTTCACTCGATGCAGGATCGAGTCCTAAAGCGATGTCACTTCCGGGCGAGAAGCCCGCGGCTTCGATGGCTTCGAGAATGAGCTCGATGGCCTCGACGTTGGATTTCAGGCTCGGAGCAAATCCTCCTTCGTCGCCCACCGACGTGGAGTAACCCCGCTCTTTCAAGACCTTCTTCAAGGTATGAAACGTCTCGACCCCCATGCGCAGCGCCTGGGAGAAAGTCTCCGCCCCCACGGGCATGATCATAAATTCTTGGAAGTCCACGGTGTTATCCGCGTGAACCCCGCCGTTCAGCACGTTCATCATGGGTACGGGCAGCAAGCGGGCTGCGATGCCGCCCAGGTAGCGGTAAAGGGGCAGCCCGGCGGACCGTGCCGCCGCACGGCAGACCGCCATTGAAACCGCCAGAATCGCGTTCGCGCCCAGGTTGCTCTTGTTAGGCGTCCCGTCCAGTTCAATCAGCCGCTTGTCAATTTCCGGCTGAGCGCTGGCTTCCCGGCCGCCCAGTTCACGAGCAATCACCGTGTTAATGTTTTCGACGGCCTGTAACACGCCTTTGCCCTGATACCGGCGCTTGTCGCCATCCCGCAACTCAATCGCTTCGTGTTCTCCGGTCGATGCCCCGGAAGGCACCGCGGCGCGCGCGGAGGCTCCGTCACGAAGGCGCACCTCGGCCTCCACGGTGGGATTCCCTCGCGAATCGAGAATCTCTCTTCCCACAATAAGATCAATCTCAGCCACTCAGTTTTCTCCTTTAATATCTCTCGAAACCTTATATTTTAACACAAACAACTTGCAATGCATTGCGTAACTCGGGCTTTGGCAGTTGGAAACTCAGAGCTTGCTTCACAGCGCCGGATGGCGGAATAATGGGCAAAGCCTTTCGATGCGCGACCTGAACCCCGAACAACGGAGAGCAGTGGAGTACGGCGAAGGACCGCTCCTGGTCATCGCGGGACCCGGAAGCGGGAAAACGCGGGTCATCACCCAGCGGATTGTTTATCTTCTCGAGAATGTGCCGGTTCTTCGGCCGGAGAATATCCTGGGGCTGACTTTCACTGACAAGGCAGCAGGAGAAATGAAGATCCGGGTGAAGAACGCGCTGCCGGGCCTTGATACGAGTCCTCACATTTCCACTTTTCACTCGTTTTGTTACTCCGTTCTCCGCCGGCGCCATTTTGAGCGGAAACTGCTCGACAAAGTGGATATCTGGATTTTCCTCCGCCGCCGAATGGAGCAGCTTGGCCTGGAGTATTACCAAAAACTTGCGGCGCCCGGAGCCTTCCTCCACGATTTGAATAATTTCTTCTCACAGTGCCAGGATGAGCTTGTCGGGCCAGGCGAATTTGAAGCCTATGTCCTTAAACAGGAGAGTGAGTTTCAGGCACGCGCGGCGGGACTTGATCCAGCCGAGCTCGCGCTCCAGCAGGAAGAACTCAGGAAGCAACAGGATCTCGCGCGGGTCTTCCGCACCAGCCGCCAGCTGATCGAGGATGCCGGCTATTCGAGCCTCGGCACCCTCGTCAGCGAGACCGTTCAGCTCTGGGACCGCGAGCCGGAAACTCTTGAGCAATACCGCACCGAGTTCCGCTACATCCTGGTCGATGAATTTCAGGACAGCAATTACGGGCAGGTTCAATTCCTGAAGCGCCTTGTCGCGCCGCCCTATAACCTCACGGCGGTCGGTGATCCGGATCAGGCCATCTACCGCTTCCGGGGCGCGGCACACGGCACCTTCGATATGTTCAAGCAAGAGTACCCTGGCTACCGCGAGGTTTTCCTCAACCGTAACTACCGGTCCACCCGGAGAATCCTGCGGGCCTCCGATGCCGTCATCGCCCGCAATGAGCGGGATGGGGAGAAGCCGAAGCTCGTCACTGAAAATCCGGAGGGCTCAGGCGTCTTTCTTCTCTCTTCTGCCGACTACGCCGCCGAGGCGAACGGGGTTGCCGGGCTGGCGCAGGATTTGGTTCGAAGGAAAACGGCATTTAGCGACATCGCGATTCTCTATCGCGCCCACGGCCATCGCGATCTGCTGGTGCGCGAGTTTCGCCGCAGGAAAATTCCTTTTACAATCCGCGGGCTATCACTGCTTTCCACCACCATCATTCGCGACCTGCTGGCCTATTTGCGCCTGGTGCATTCTCCGCACGACAATATCAGCCTGACGCGAGTGCTCCTCGAGCGCCGCTGGAAGTTTCCTGAAACGCTCGCGCTGGACCTTCGCAAACAGGCTGCAAGGTCCCGCTGCTCCATCTACGACGCCATCCGTGAGATGGAGCGGTCCCTTTTCAAATCCGATCTCGAAAAAACCCGCTGGCAGGAATTGAAATCCATTCTCGGCGAGCTGAGGAAGAAGGCTGAACACGTCCCCGCAACTTCCATTCTGGATCAGATGACCGAACTCCTGGAGTTGAAGTTTCTTCCGGGGAGCACCGACGCGGCCTGCCTCGATGCCTTCCAAAAGTTCATGGCCGGATGGGAGGAGAAGAGCGAGACGCGCAAGCTCCCCGAGTTCATGGAATATTTCGGTTACTTTCTGGAAGCCGGCGGGAAAATTGAAGCGCCGGAACCTCCCGGGCCCGCCAACACCGTTCAGATGATGAGCGTCCACGCGTCGAAAGGGCTGGAATTCCCCGCGGTCTTCATCCTGAGTGTCGCGGCGCGGCGTTTTCCTCACAGTGAGCAGAAACCCGTCATCGAATTTCCCGATGAACTTCGCAAAGGCCCCGTGCCGCCGCTCAACCTTCATCTGGAAGAAGAACGCCGGCTGTTTTACGTTGCGATGACCCGCGCACGCCAGCGGCTCTATGTTTCGAGCGTCGGCAAGAAAGGCAAGAAAGCTTCGATCTTCATCGACGATCTGCTTTCCGATCCGGTGGTGCTGGCCAGGGACATTGAGCAGATTGGCCTTGAAGACATTTCCGAGAAAATAGAGCCGGCGAAGACTTCTCTACGAACAACCGTTAAAGCGAACCGTGCGGCGCAGCAAAACCTCTTTGGAGAGCCGGCTTCCGCGCCGGATGCCGTCCATCCTCCGCTGGCGGAATGGGCACAAGCGGTACCGGCAACAGCTCCCGACGGGAAATTGCGGCTCAGCGCGACGGCCATTGAGACGTATCTCGAGTGTCCGCTGAAATTCAAATTCAGCCACCTCTACCGCATTCCGACAGGTCCGCAGGCGGCACTGACGTTCGGCAACATCATGCACCAGTCCGTGCGCCATTATTTCAAGCTTCGGAAGGAAGGCAAGGTTTCCTTCGACGACTTGAGCCGCTTCTATCTCGGCTCGTGGAAAAACGTGGGCTTTGAAGATTCCTACCAGGAAGAGACGTATCGGAAGTCCGGGCTCAGCCAGCTTCGCGACTTCGTCGAACGGCACAACGCTATGCCGATCGCTGCTGCAACCATCGGGATGGAGGTTCATTTCGAACTTGAACTTAAGGATGTTGTCCTCGAAGGCCGCATCGATCAGATCAGTCCTTCGAGCCCGCAGCATTCAGACGAGGTTGAGTTGGTTGACTACAAGACCGGACGGCCTCGCTCCCAGAAAGACGCGGACAAGAGCTTGCAGCTTTCCGTCTACGCGCTCGCCGCCCGGCAACAATTGGGACTCCAACCTCGCGGACTGTTATTCTACAACCTAACGAACAACCAGCCGGTCTCAACCGTTCGGACGCAAAAGGAACTGGACGAGGTTCAGCAAAAGATTTTGGATGTGGCCAAAGACATTCGCCAGATGATTTTCCCTCCCACGCCGGGATTTATTTGCAGATACTGTGAGTTTATCCCCATCTGCCCCGCTCACGAGGAGGAATTCTGAGGCCGTGATTCTTATTTCGCAGTCTTCGATTCGTTCCATCACGCTCAGCGAGCAGTCACGCGTTGAGAAGAGAGGAAATCAATGAATCCGTGGGTTCTGTTAGTTGTGGGTGCCATATTCGGAGGACTTGTCGGATGGCTGCTGGCCAGCTTGCGCCGGAACTCCAATCTTTCCGCTCAACAAATCGAGGCGGAGGGAAAAACGAAAGCGGCTGAGAGTACGATCACCGAACTGCGTTCAAGAGTTGAAGAACTCCAATCAAAGCTGGATGGGAACGAGCAGGCAGTGAGGAATGAAACAAAGCTGCGAGTCGCCGCAGAAACCCGGCTCCAGGAGACCCAGACCAATCTCGAAGAGCAGAAACGCCTGCTCGATGAAGCCAAAAACAAACTCGCTGACGCCTTCCAGGCGCTTTCGGCGGAAGCCCTGAAAAGCAACAACCAGGCCTTTATTGAACTGGCCATCCAAACTTTCGAAAAGATACAAGCCCAGGCAAAAGGAGATCTTGAAACCCGCGAAAAAGCGATTGAAGGGCTGGTCGCTCCCCTCAAAGAATCTCTCAAGCGTTACGAAGAACAAATTCAAACGATGGAGCGGGTTCGGCAAAATGCTTACGGCTCTCTCGAAGAGCAGCTTCGCAATCTGTCGAGCGTGAATCAGCAATTGCAAAAGGAAACCGGGACTCTGGCGAATGCTCTCAAGGGCGGGCCGCAGGTTCGCGGCCGCTGGGGAGAAATGACGCTTCGGCGCGTGGTGGAACTGGCCGGCATGTCGGAGCACTGCGATTTTACCGAACAGGAAAATTTTGAATCCGACGCAGGCCGCCAGCGGCCGGACATGATCGTTCATCTGCCCAATGGCCGTGAGATTGCCGTGGATGCCAAGGCGCCGCTCCAGGCTTTTCTCGACGCGGCAGCCGCGCCCACCGAAGAGGAGCGCAAGGCGAAGCTTGCCCGGCACGCACAGCTTGTCCGGGACCGGATGAAAGAACTGGCGGCCAAGGCTTACTGGGACCAGTTCGACCCGGCGCCTGAAATCGTGGTGCTCTTTCTGCCTGGGGAATCGTTCTTCAGCGCAGCGCTCGAACAGGATCGGACGCTGATGGAAGATGGAATGCAGAAGCACGTGGTGATCGCGACACCCACAACGCTGATCGCTCTTCTGCAAGCCGTGGCGTTTGGCTGGCGGCAGGAGCGGATCGCGCAGAACGCACAGACGATCAGCGAGCTTGGCAAAGATCTCTATGACCGCGTGCGAACTTTCCTGGACCACTTCGCGAGTGTGGGCTCGTCTCTTAAACGCGCGACGGAAAATTATAACCGGGCGGTTGGATCGCTCGAATCCCGCGTGCTGCCTTCCGTACGCCGATTCAAAGAACTCGGAGCAGCCACCGGCGACGCACTGGCGGAGCTTGAACCTGTGGATGAAACTCCGCGAGCCCTCACGGCTCCTGAGCGCGATTTGCCGGAATGAATTTTGATTTGGAATTCCGCGGGAAGCTGAACGGCGGTTGGGCACACGGGAAACGTCACAAAAAATTCGGGGATGCATCGCTGCATCCCCGAACGTTCTCTTTCGATCTTTCGTGAAGAAGCTTACCGCTTCTTCTTGGGTTTCGCTTTTGCTTTTGCCTTCGGTTTTGCTTTTTTCTTTGCTGCCATTTTTATTCTCCTCTCTAACTTCCTGAGTTCTCGCCAGCAAAACTGGCGGAGCGCGTGCTCAGTCACAATGTATAGTGACTGTAGATAATCTTGTCAAGAAGAAAGTGATACGATGAACTCAAAATTAGAAACAGAAAAATTATTGTGTCTGTTTCTTCTCGCGGTTCGGTGGAAATAATTGGAGCGCCCGAGAGGAATCTGTCTCCGTGACTCCTTTGAGAACGTATGAACTCTCGCTTGCATCTAACCGAATTCGACATGCGGAGGGATGCTATGAACTTGGGTCCACAGCCGATTCGTGCAACGAGCCCTGCGACGCTCGCCAGAATGTTTCATGTGACGCCGTTCCTTATATTTTTCCTGATGGCTCCTCCGGCGTCAGCTCAACAACAGCCCGTTCCAACAGGGCCCACTCTCAAAGTAACCACGCAAGTCGTCAACGTTTACGCCGTGGTTCGAACCAAGCACGGACAATTGATCCCGGACCTGAACAAAAACGATTTCGAAATCAAGGAAGACAACATCCCGCAACAGATCCGTTACTTCTCACGCGAAACCGACACGCCGCTCACGCTTGCCATCATGGTTGATACGAGCCCAAGCCAGGGAAGGGTGTTGGACACCGAGAAGGAAGAAGCGAATGTATTTCTCCGGCAGATTCTCCGGCCGAAGGACTTGGCGTGTGTGATCCATTTTGATGTTGAGGTGGAACTGCTGCAGGATTTCACCAGCGAACAGCGCCGGCTGGCGAAGGCCATCGATGAAACGGTTATCAACGGCGGAGGGCAAGGCTTGGGACCCGGACCTCTGCCCACGCGGCCGATCGGCGCCACTCACCTTTACGACGCCGTCTACCTTGCCGCGAATGAGCTGATGAAAAATGAAGTGGGTCGCAAGGTTCTCATCCTTCTGACCGACGGCCAGGATCAGGGAAGCCAGGAGACGCTGGACAAGGCACTCGAAGCCGCTCAGAAGTCCGATGTGATGATCTATTCCATCGATATCGTTGACCGGTCCTTTTACGGATTCGGCAACATGCGGTTCAGCGGAGATTCGGTTTTGCAGAAGCTATCGCAGCAGACCGGCGGCCGCGTGCTCAAGGTGAATAAGATCAAAAACACCCGCGCTGCCTTCGACGAAATCGCCCGGGAACTTCGCACCCAATACCTCTTGGGCTATACGCCATCCAATCCCAGGGCGGACCAAGGCTTTCGCAAGATCAGTGTCCGCGTGCTCAACGGCGACTACAAAGTCCAGGCCCGGCGCGGTTATTATCCCCACTCTTAAGGATTGCAACCGTCGTGACGGCCCCGGCTTCCGTTCCGGTGTCCTATTTCGTCGCTCAAGCGAGGCATCTACGGGGCGGGAGCGAAGTAGCCCGTCTTCGCCAGAACCTTTAAGCCTTTCTCATGAGTTTTGATGGTGATCTTTCGGAAGGCGCCGTTATACCCCGGAATTGCGTACGCGAGGCTGTACTGGCTGCGCAATTCGTGCGAGATCCGTTGGAAGTCCGCTTCCAAATCGCTGGCCTTATATGGGAAGAAGGCCCGGCCGCCGGTTTCGGACGCCAAAAACTTCAGCACCTTGTCGCCTCGCGTGGGGATTCCGGTCCAGTTCGTGCTGATCGCGTAGATGATGGCTTCCGCCTTCTGGGCCATGGCCAGCGACTCGTCCCGCGAGTGCTCGCTAAAATTGTCCTGCCCATCCGAGACAATAATCAGGACTCTTCGAAGATAAGGCTGGGGAGTTGGAACGTAAATCATCTTTTCTTTGCAGGCATAATAGATGGCGTCGTACAGACCCGTTCCGCCGCCGGCCTGCAAGGATTCAATCCCCCTCGCCAGCTTGTCCACGTCGTCCGTGTAATTCTGGACCATCACCGGCTCAACATCAAAGCCCACCACAAAGGCTTCATCCTCTTTGGGCCGCACGATGTCGTCAAGAAAGTCGACGGCGGCCTGCTGCTCAAAGTGCAGACGTTCCCGGATACTGTTGCTGGTATCGATCAGAACGCCGATCCGGAGGGGAAGATTATTTTCCCGATTGAAGAAGAGTATCTTTTGCGGCTTGCCGTCTTCATCGACGCGGAAGTCGTCCTTGCTGAGATTCGGAACCAACTGGTTCTTCTTGTTGACGACCGTGAACAGGACGTTCTCCAGGTTGACCTGAACGTGAATCGGAGGTGCTTGGGTTTGCTTCGGGCTGGGACTTCCGTTCTTTGTAGTTTGCGTCGCGGCCGGAACCGCCATCAAGCAACCGATCAGTAATGCCCCGAGGACCTTCTTCATCGCTTTGTTTGCCAACTTCGCATCAATTATAGAGTCCCGACCGAGGAGCGTCAACGGAGGTTCCGAGAAGAACGCCGGAACGAGTGATCCGGAAGGCTCCGCCATGATTGCCGAGGGCCGTTGAGTCGTCCTTAGAAATGCCGTACCATCGCCCTGGCGTGAGGATGTGTGGATTCTAATTCGTCCGTGCTCGGTAGTACTATATACTCAGCGGATTGTTAAGTGGGTCTGCAGGACAACACTTAATTCGGCCAGCAGTCCCTGCTACCCGTGCACGAGGCGGGGACCCGAAAGGAGGCACGATGCGAAGATCCATAGCTCTAAGCTGGACACTGACCGTGTGGATGCTCATGGGGGTGGTTGGAAATGCCGCCGCGCCTGCTCCCGGCCAGCCCGCGAGCCATCGCAACGGGGTAGGGCAAGGCCAAGGTCACGGCAACCGGGGACGCGGCGCAGAGGAAGCTGATAAGCATAGTGAGCGTGGACGAGGACATTACAAAGAGAAGGGAGAAGAATCGAGGGCAAGATTTTCCTCTCACGACAGAGAGATCATCCGTCATTATTTCCTGCAGGATACCTCAAACCTCCCTCCCGGCCTCGCCAAGCGCGGTGGCAACCTGCCGCCGGGCTTGGAGCGTCAGCTCCGGGAAAATGGTTCTCTTCCGCCGGGGCTACAGAAACGCCTTCAACCCTTTCCGGTCGAACTCTCGCGCCGACTACCGCCCTTGCCGAACGGGTACTCCCGCGTGATGCTGGGTACTCGCGTCCTGATTCTCAACAGGGCACACGTAATTATGGACATAATGGTTCTCGTGAGGTAATCGGAGGATACAGGCTACCCTTCGGATGTGCCCCTTTGGTTTTTAAGGTAAGGCCCCCTATGGTCATCCGGGGTGCCGCCCCATGCACTCTTTCCCGGAAGCTCCGGGGCGCTTGCCTGATGATCGGTTGGTAAACTGCCCCAGGAGTGAACAGAAATCCGATCAGCGGAATTTTCTCTTTGACGAACTTGAAGGTTCAGTGGTGAAATTGATTATAGACTAGTGGAATCAGGTCTCCGAAAGACCGTGGTGGAGTATGGAGGAATCCTAATGGTTCGAAACGCTTTTAAAATCCTGCTGGCGGCATTATCGGTGGCTGCGCTTCCGGCCTTGGCTCGCGCTCAGACGAGTCTCAATGCTGCCCAGAACCAGTATTGGATTCCTGAAGGAACCGAGTTTAAGTTAGCGCTGCATACGGCAATCAATTCCAAGACATCTAAGAAAGGCGATCTCGTCATCAGCACTTTGCTGGATCCCGTCTATGTGGAAGATCGCCTAGTGCTGTCGAAAGGCGTACGAATTGACGGTCGCGTACAAGAAGCCCACGCCGCGCGTCATCGCGGCAAGGGGGGCCAGCTTTACGTCCTATTCGACACGCTCGATCTGCCCAGCGGACAGAAGGTGGCCATCACCGGGTCTTTAACGGAAGTCTTCTCCAGCCGGGAAGGCGGAAATGGATCCAAAGTCGATGCCGAAGGCGACCTCAAGGGCGGGGGAGCATCGCACGTGAAACAAGCCTTGATCTTTGCCGCGCCGGCAGCCGCTGGCGTTGCCGCAGGAGGAATGGCGCCAGGTATCGCGGCAGGTGTCGCAGGGCTTGTGGCAGCCTATATTCTTCCCAAGGGTAAACAGGCAGTCCTTCCCGCCGGCTCATTGGTTGGGATGCGTCTGGACAGAGATTTGACTATCACGCTTCCCCCTGAAAAAGATAACTCTCAGGCTTCAAAATAGGTTCTCTTTGCGGAAACAACGCCTCAGAAACCTCATCTGAACAGAGCAACCCGCGGACCCCAGGCATAGTCTGGTAGGACGTGGAAGCTTGCTGAACGTGCGAGGCCAAGCCGCAAAGCGGCTGGCAAGGAGGGCGCTTGAGGATGCGAAGAAGTGGACTTGAGGCTCTTATCTTTGGCGCCACAAGTTTCCACCAAGAGCTTAGATCTATGCTTTTTTCATGACTTGGAGCGGGACTTTTGCGATTCGCGTCCCTTCAGGCCGCAGCCCTAGCGGGAGCGTTCTTCTGCTTGAGAATTTCGATGGCCTTCTGAAGTTGCTGGTCGTTCGGACCGCCAAATTGCTCGCCGGTATTCTCTCCTGACCCGTTGCCTGCGCTGGCGGTTACATTTTCGGCGGGCTGAATGACATTCGGCGTCACACCATTGTCAGCGATGGCTTGTCCATCCGGGGTGTAGTATTTGGCGACGGAAAGCAACAAGGCTGAACCATCGCCCACGGGGATCAACTTTTGATAGACGCCCACGCCAAAGCTCCGAATACCCACCACATCCCCTCGCTTATTGTCGAGGATGGCCGCTGCTACAATTTCCGCCGGGCCCGCCGTGGACTGATTGATAAGAACAACGAGGGGTAGATTCGTGATCTCGTCCGAAGGCTGCGCGACTACGTCTTTGCGAGGAAACTTCTGGCCGTAGAGATACGTAATCAGGCCGCGATCGAGGAATAGGTTGGCTGTTTTCTCGCCTTCTTCCTCCTTCCCCCCGGCGCAGTTTCTCAAATCCAGCACAATCTTGTCGGCCCCTCCAGAGATAAGCTCTTTAATCTTGGCGGCGATTTCTCCGGACTTGCCCTCATTGAAAGTCGGGACGCGCAGGTAAGCCGTGTTGTCATTTACAACCTTCGACACCACAGGCGGATCATTCAACGCCACACGAGTCATCGTCGCCTTCACAGGTTCACCCTGCGTGCCCTTGATGATGGATACGACGACGGAAGACCCCGGCTCGCCGGCCAGCAAGCGGCGAATTTGCACGACCGAAAACTCCCGAATTCGTTTGCCGTTTACCCCGTCAATCAAGTCTCCGGGTTCAATTCCAGCCTTTTGCGCAGGGCTGCCGGGCAAAACTGAAATGACCGTTGCGAATCCCATCCGCTTGGAAAGGAAAATTCCCACCTCGCCCCGGCCCATCTCCGGATGCTGGAGATAGGCCTGATACTCTGGCGGGGTGAAGTAGGTGCTATAGGGGTCGAGCGCTTCGAGTAATCCTCGAATCGCTCCCTTTGTAACCTTCGTGAGATTCGGCTGCGTTACGTATTCCTGCTGGATTCTGGAAAGGACCTCGCTGTACACTCCCAAATCGCGGTAGGACTTCTCATCCGAGTCCGTGCTGCTGTTGCCCAGCACCGCCCCGATGACTACATAAAAAACCAGCACGGAAGAGATAAAAATTACCAGCACTCGGATACGCTTCGTCATTCGAATGATTACTCCTTCAGTGACCGCCCACGTACACTACCCATCCTAAACAATATAACATACCTCCCGGCTTGGATGCATTGGCGGGCCCTACTGCGGGTCGAACCCTAGTGTTGGATTTGGATCCTTCGCGCTCGTGCTCATGCTGACAATCTTTGTGGGGGAAACGATGTAAAGGATCAGCGAGTTCGAGCCAATCGTCACTCTTCCACTCGTTGTCGTTGACACCGCGTACGTGTCACTAATCGTTTGGCCCGCATCGAGGCTCCCCATTTGATTTATATCCTTTGTGCCGGAAAGATTTCCGGTGCCATCAAACGTGATGATTCCAACCGACAAGGAAGCGGTGGGACCTCCCAGCGGCGGGGGTACGGGCGGCACCGCGAACGGCTCGGTGCCAAAGAAGAAGGTGCCGTTCAGCGAAGAAGTGCTAAATGTCCCTGACGACTGCGGCTCAAAAACGCCTGCCGCAACGTCCGTGCCGGTACCCAGAATGAATCCCTGATTTGGCTTGATCAGGTAGCCAACCATCTCAGATGCACCTTGAGGGCTAAGCGTGAACCGCCCGGCGGTTGAATCTGCGATGGTATACGTTCCGCTGGGGTTCAGGTTCGTAAGCGTCCCGGCATCATTATCGTCGAAGGAAAAGCTGACATTGCCGTTTCCATCGAACGTAGCGAGTCCGAGCATCACGTGAGAGCCGCCACTCGTGCCGCTCGATGACGATTCAATGCTTACCACGCTTGTCCCACCGAGCGAGCTCAATGCAAACGGCCCTCCGGACTGCACATCCACTTCCCCGGTCACGAGACCTGAGGAGGCAGCGTTGTCCAAACTGATCGCCAGCCATTTCGCAGCCGATACAACATAGAAAGCATAGTAAGTCGGTGCGGGCGAAACTCCCGCAAGCGTGGCCTGTGCCCGGCCGCTGGAGATATCGACTGCTGTAGTGTAAGCGCCGGTGAAAATTCCAATGGAAGTGTTTGTGCCGTTGTCGTTGGCGTCAAACAACCCGCCGGTGATGCCTCCTGAACCGCTGGTCGTGAATTTACCCACGGTACCCAAACGCTTCACCGTGCTGTCGGAGCCCCTAAAGCTAAAAGCGTAACTGCCATTCAGGGCCGTCTGCGAAAACGCAGAGGTGTCCTGCAAATCGATGACGCCGCTCATGGTGTAGCTGCTCAAATCGAATTCGAGAATGGAACCCTTGCTCGCAACCCCCGAGGTGACCGCCCCCAATGCGATGGCCATGGTGTAGGTGCTGCTCAAGGAGTTGGTAATGGTGATTGTGCCCCGGTGGTCTGCTCCAACCGCATAAGTCCCACTGAAAGTCGTCAGGCTTGCCGTAGCGTTGGAAGCGTAACTGTTGATGTCCTCAACACCGCTTTGTACATCCCCTGAACCGTCTGCCACGAAGCTTCCCCCTACAGCCACCGGATTCCCGCTGGAGTCATAACCGCTCAGCAGAAAAGCGTAGTGACCGTTCAGCAGCGCATTCTCCGCGCCGCCAGGGTTGATCGTGATGCTAAGCTGCTGCGAAGCGTTCTGCGCCGGGGAGCTCGAATCGGTCACCGTCACGGTGAAGTTGAAGGTCCCTGTCGCGGTGGGCGTGCCGGAAATCAGCCCGCTGGTCTGATTGAGCGTCAAGCCGTTCGGCAGGCTGCCGGGCGGGACGCTCCATGAAACGGGTAAAACTCCGTAATTCTCCTGGAGGGTGGCGCTGTAGGCGACGCCCTTCGTGCCATCGGGCAGCGAAGTCGTGGTAATCACCAGGGTTCGGCTCACGACGGTGATACTGAGCTGGTTCTGCGCGGAGAGCGGACTAGGAGCGGAGTCGGTAACCTGCACGGTAAAGGTCGCAGTTCCCGCTGTGGTGGGCGTCCCGGAAATAACCCCGGTGCTCGAGTCAAGCGCCAAGCCGGCCGGCAGGCTGCCCGTCGCGATGCTCCACGAAAGGGGTGACGTCCCTCCGCTCGCCTGCAAGGTGGCGCTATAGGCGGTTCCGGGAGTCCCACCCTTCAGCGAGGTTGTGGTGACGGCTGGGGCCGGAGCCACCGCCACCGGTGTCGACTTAGAAATAGCCTTATCCTTCACGGAAGTAGCGGTCACACTTACGGTAAGTACTGAGGAGACGCTCGCAGGAGCGTTGTACCTCGCCGCCGTTGCCGTGGTGTTTGTTAAGGTGCCGCAGGCGGAGCCACTGCAGCCGCTTCCGGAAAGACTCCATGAAACGCCCTGATTGTTAGAGTCGTTTGCTACGCTGGCCGTGAAACTTACAAACTGTCCCTGGTCAATACTCTGCTGAGAACTGGGGAAAAGTGAGACGGAAACCTGGAGAGGCGCTTGCTGGGTTGGCTGGCTCGATCCGCCACCGCAGGCCGAAAGAAATAGGGCAAGGGCTATCGACGCAATGGCCCGTTTCACAGTCATCCCCCTCCAGAGAGAACTGCTGTTGGCAGGCTGGCCTAGCTTACATCTCAGAAAGCAGCTAGTCAACACACCCAAAGATAGGCTATGGTGGGAGGCCTCCATAGGTGGGCAGGAATTGGAAACATCTGATCCGGGCAGGTTGGAAAGCAATCCTTGGCGTCACGGAATTCGCGCACTTGGCAAACTGCGTTGTCAATGCACAATCCAGCCAAGCGGGTGGCCTCCCGAGCTTGATGGTGCTGGCCGTGAGCCAATCACCTTGCCATCGACTCAGCGTCTCTCCTTGTAGAGGGAGCCTTTGCGGAGGTATTGGGGAAGCGATGGGGCTAGCCGCTGCGGCCAGCCCCATCGTCTTCAGTTAGAGTTGTCGAGATCGCCCGGCGAAGCTTCTGCTCGGCGTGGGCCTTGCCGCCGGAGTGGCAAGGCCCTCTTCCGCGAAGTTAGCTGCTATTTGTTGACCACCGATATAGTGGGGTATGTGCTCCCTTGGTTATCGACAATCACGAACTGGGTACCGGAAATGATGATGCCCGCGATGAGCGCAGGATGGTCCGCGGTGATGACGGTCCCATCGGAATTCACCGTCGTGATCGTGTCGGTGAAGGCCTGATCGGGCATCTGGTAGCTGGTTGCCGTGTAGTCATTGGTACCACTGAGGCCGCCGCTGCCGTCCAGTGTTACCACCCCGACCCCTGTCTCTGCGCCTTGGTTGACCACCGCGACCGTGCCCATAGAAAAAGTGCCCGACAGAGAGGGAATGCTGAACGGCGCTCCTGTCTGCGCTTCGACCTGTCCGACGCCAACACCCGTGTCCGTATCGAGCATGAAGCCATTGTTGGCGGCTGAGAGATAGAAAACAGGAGAATGGTTTCCGCAATTGGTGCCGCTGAGCGTCATCCTGCCATTCGCGGCGACCGAGTATGTGCAGGTCGGAGTGCTAGGAGCGCTCCAGGTGCCCGCGTCATCCTCATAAATGGTGGCCGTTAGGGAGCCGCTTCCATTGGCGTTGACGAGTCCAAACTGCGCTGTCCCTCCCGATCCACCGCCGTTCAGCCCCATCATATAGAGGACCAGATTGCCGCTCACCGAACTATTGCTGAAGGTCCCGCTCTGGCCTCGCACCTCGCCAGCGACAATCGCGTTGGTCCCAGGGGCATCCGTGCTTAGAAGGAGAAGTCGCGAACTGGACACCATGTAGAAAGCATTGTTGGACGTTGGCCCGCTTGGCACCGTCGTGGTTCCGGTAAAGCGGCCGTTGGCGTCAACGCTACCGTACGTGCCGGTCATGCCCGTAAAGTGGCTTAGAGTTCCGGCGTCGTTGACGTCCACTTCGCCGTTGCTGAAGTTACCGCCGCTAGCGGTCAGAACACCCGCGCTGGCGAAGCGGCCTGGCGTAGAATTAGAGTCCACCCCCGCATTGCTGAACGCATATGTGCCGCTGGGCGCGGTGAAAGGTGTGGTTTGTTGCAGCAACTCGCCGGCAGCGATATACGCGCTTGAGGTAGGGGCCTCCCACTCGATCAGGTGGCCTTCGGTTGCCGTACCTGAAGAGAGGGTGCCGAGAGCGAAGCGCGTGGTGAAGGTGCCAAAGGAAGTTGCGATCGTGGCGCAGCCGCGGTTGTCCGAACCCACCGAATAGGAGCTGGCATTGGTGTCGATGCTACCGGAATGGACTCCCAAGGCGCCGTTTGTGTCAGCCTCGCCGGCGGTGATCTTTCCTGTGCCGTCAGCACTGAAAGCGCCCACTACAGCCAGGAAGCCTGTCGAGTTAAATCCGCTCACGCTGAAGGCGTAATGCCCGCTCAGGACCGACTCGTTCCCCGAGCTGTTGCAAGCCGCCACAGCGTTGATGGTGATGCTCAGTTGCTGGGTCGCGGTCTGGTGCGTCGGCGTAGTCGAGTCCGTTGCCATCACGGTGAAGGTCGACGTCCCCGTGGCGCTAGGCGTGCCGGAAATCACTCCGGTGTTCACGTCAAGCGTCAGGCCGCTCGGCAAAGTGCCCGAGCTGATGCTCCAGGTAACAGGCGGGGTTGCATAATTGACCTGGAGGGCTGCGGTGTAAGCCACGCCGACCGTGCCGGTAGACAGCGACGTTGTCGTAATCACCATAACCTGGTTCGCGATGGGGATGCTGAGCGCCTGCGTCGCGGACATCGGAGAAGGAGCGGAGTCGGTGACCTTCACGGTAAAGTTCGATGTGCCTGAGGCGGTGGGCGTCCCGGAAATTGTCCCGCTCGCGCCGAGCGTCAGGCCGTTCGGCAGGGTGCCTGCCGTGACCGTCCAGGAAAGGGTTCCCGTCCCGCCGCTCGCCGCCAGGGTTTGGCTGTAGGCGGTTCCCACAGTACCGCCCGGCAGCGTCGTCGTGGTGATGGCCGGGGCCGGATTGGCCACCACGGTTGTTGACTTGGAAACAGTCGTATCCTTCACGGACGTGGCTTTCACGCTTACGGTAAGCGCCGAGGTAACGCTCGCGGGAGCGGTGTAGGTCGCCACGGTGGCGGTGGCGTTCGTTAATGTGCCGCAGGCGGAGCCGCTGCACCCGCTTCCGGAGAGACTCCAGGTTACGCCCTGATTATTAGTGTCGTTGGTTAAGCTGGCCGTGAAATGCACGGTCTGCCCCTGGTCGATGGTCTGCTGAGTACTGGGTGAAACTGACATTGACACTTGAGTGGATTGCGGAGTTGAACTGCTGCCGCAACTTGAAAGAAATATCGCAAAAGCTATAAACCCAATGGCCCTCTTCACTGTGACTTGCCTCCCGTTCCGTGAGTTGTTAGTCCCCCCGCCGGAATTACCAACGGAGCATAAGCTTACGGAGGGGGGGCGTCAATAGAACTATAGTTTGGGTTGGAATGAGCAGAGAAGTAGTGAACGCCAAAGATGTTACGGCTTCACGGCCGGCGCGGGAGGATTTGGGATTCCGGCACGGAGAGCTTTTCGATATTCGAGAACCTTTTCGAAACGGCGGGGAATGCCTTCGCGAACGGCGACCTGGCCCAATTCATACTTGAAATCCAGAACTTGCGCTCCCTCGAGGCCCATCGTTACCAAGCCTTCGATATCGAGTCCCTTGTCGGCAGCATCCAGTTCCTCGGGGTTCGAAAAGATAGCTGGAGATCGCGGCATGAAACGCGGGCAGCAATCTTCGAAAGGCTCGCAGGAAATCTCATAGGTTCCGATGCGGCGCGCGAGACGCAGAATTTCTTCCTTATCGTCGCCGGCCAGCGGGCGATAGATGGGCAGGTCCATTCCGCGGTCTACGGCGGCCAGGTTGTGCAAGGTCTGTGAGGCCACCTGTGAAACGCTGTCGCCCGTCACCAAGCCCAAAGCGCGCTCGGCCCGGCAGATCTCGCGGCCGATTCGGGCCATCATGCGGCGGTACAGTAGAACTCGAAGACTTTCCTGCGCGCCCGCCACAATTTGTCTTTGGACCGAATCGAAAGGGATCAAATAGAGGCGGGAAGTATATTGATAGGGTGTAAGGGTACGGACGATTCGTTCCGCCACGGGCTTTGACGATCCCCGCGATATCGACGTGCCTCCGTAAAAGTGGACAAAGATCAGGTGGGCGCTGCGCCGCATCATTTTGTACGCCGCGACCCCCGAATCGAATCCCCCGGAAAGCAGCATTACCAGCCGTCCTCCCGTCGCCGCAGGGAGGCCGCCGGCTCCTTCCGCCCGCTCAGCGTAGACAAGCGTCCTGCCCGGAATCACTTCCACCCAGCAGGTCACCTCTGGGTCTTTCAGCTTGACCCGGACATCGCTCCCTTGCGCGCGCAGGAACGTCAGAATTTCGTATCCAAGTTCGCGCTCGAGTCCCATCGAGCGGAGTCCCAAGGCAGGATCGGCAATCTTGGCGCGCACCGCAAAACTGCGGGGGTTCTTCTGCTCCATCATGCGGCAGGCACAATCGGCAAGCTCCGGCATTCCGCCCGCGACTTCCCGGGCAATCCCGATGTAAGCAAGGCCAAAAACCTTTTGCAGGCGTTCAACCATCACCGGCAGCAGGCTTTCATCAGGCACAACCACCAGCAGCCGGTCCGCCACGTGCTCCAAAGGCTGGTTGGGCAAATCCTCGAGGCTCCGCTTCACGGCGGCAATCAGCCGGCTCAGGAAAAAGTTCTTGTTTCCTCCCTTGAGCCAGATTTCATGGTAGTGCAGGACTAAAACTCTTTTCGTCACGCCTTGCACCCTTCGGCCTCCGTGCCAGGGAAAACGTGTTGGGTCAAATTCCAAACCTCCAAAGATCATCGCGTAGAATGTCGCAGTTTTGCGAGGCGAGACAGGCCTCGATCGCTGCCGTACAACTTCACATCAGCGGTTCAATCTAGGATATCCGCATTCTCACGGACCAGCAAGCAAACTGCCCTTCATGGCCCGGTATCCCGACAACCGAGCGAAATTCAGCAGCAGATGCAGGCCGGCATGAAACATGTTTTCTCCAAAGGCCCATTCCGCCTTTTTGTCCATCGTGAAGCAGATGCCGGCGCCTGCGCCGCAAAAATTCTTCAGGCTGGAGAAATGATCCGCTCGATGATAAAGAAAAACACGGCGCCTTTGTACGTTATAATGCCGTTGCTCGCCGAAGGGCGAAACAGCACAAAATCCTAACCTAAACAGGTCTCATAGCATGACGCGAGTTCAGGGTATTTCGATAGCAATCCTTAGCCTCTGGGTGGGCTGGACCTTGTTCATGTGGTTTGCCGCCACTCGAAGTTTCCGAACCGCCGACCGGGTTCTGAAGTCTTCGCCACCCCAGTTCAGCCGGATTGTGCAAAGTCTCGGCCCGGAAAAAACGCGCGAGGTGCTGCGCTATCTTGCCTCAGAAATTAACCGGACCTACTTTCGTGCTTATGGACGGGGACAAATCGTGCTGGGGAGTCTTCTCCTTGCCCTGGTGTGGTTAAAGACCCCACGGGACACTTTCAGCCTGGCGATGGTTGCCGGAATGTTCTTCATCGTTGTCGTTTTAACTTTGGGAGTGATGCCGCAAATCATCGCGCTGGGGCGGAATATCGATTTTCTCCCGCGAAGTCCTGCCCCGCCGGACTACCAGCGCTTCTGGAAACTGCATGCTATCTTTACGGGCTTGGATGGCGCAAAACTTCTGGCTGGCCTTGTTCTCCTGGTACGGCTGATTGCCTTTCGGTAAAACCAGCCGCAAGACGTCTTCGCTGCGGATTTTGCCCAAACCTTGATCGCGCTTTCCCACCGCACAATGCCTTCATGGCTGCGCGCTCGAGGGCGACGAGAAGGCTTCCCAGTTCGTTTCCATGAAGCTTGGTCCAGCGTTCGCGCAACTTGACAGTTTATGGGGCCGATGGCAACATGAATTCTGTCGCCTTCATCAACCGTTTTCTGCTCGAAGCAGGAAAATTCGCGACGACGCCCGCAATTGCCGAAGTGGCGGAACTGGCAGACGCGCTACATTCAGGGTGTAGTTCCCGTCAGGGAGTGGAGGTTCGAGTCCTCTCTTCGGCACCATGTTTTTCTCCTCTCTGATCGCCGCTGGCATTGTGCCGCGGCAATTCAGCCGAATCGGCCCATTCTTCTCTTCGTGGCGCCGCCGTGACAAAAAAGGAAGTCTGGATCGCAAGGCAAAGGAGTGGCTAAGATGATTTCTCTGATGGCTGCCTTGCGGTTTCGCTTTTGGACCCGCGGGATGTTTGCATTGATCGCCATGGGGTTCCTGGGTGTTTCATCTGTCCAGGGACAGACCTCGGCGACAAAGTTGAAAGTCGCGGCGGTTCAATTTCGTTCTTCGTTTTGATATCAACGACAACTGCAAGAAGATGAGCGAGTTCCTGGGCTGGATTGGATGATGAAGAACCGTCACCGGCAGCTTAATTAGTACTTGCTTGCGTTTGTCTGCGTCATGACGTTTTGCGAGGAGGGCCTTTGTTTTGAATAAGTTGAAATTACGCTTACTTCCGTAAGCAACCACTAGCTTCCGCGGCGGCAAGATCAAGACTTAAAGCGACTCGCAACCCACAGCAATGGCTCAGGCAGAAAGCGCCCCATCTGCCGAGACCTGTCCTCGCCTCGCAGAGTATTTTCAAACTCAACAACGTGCCGCCTCCTCTTAGAGGCGGCACGTTGATTCCGCGTCAAGCTGTTTTAACTGCAGCCCGATAGCGATAGCGGAGACGGCGAAGTCGACAGCGTGGTCGTGTTATCCGGCGTGACAACAATCGAACTAGCTGTAGCCGTTCCTGCCGTGCAACCTGCCGAATCAGCCGTCAGGCTGTAAGTGATGCTGCCAGCGCTCGGGCCCCCGTAAGTAATCGCTCCGTTGCTGAATGTTCCGACGGTCGCATTGCTGGCCGGAACCGCGAGCGAGAAATTATAGCAATCCGACCCCGCAGCACAGACCGGCGTGCTGGGCGAGGGTGTGGACGTTGTGGTCACAGACGGCGGCTGTCCTGTCGCCAGAAGCGCCGTACCGTTCACGGTGAAAACGGGAATCACCACGCTGGTCGCAGACCCGCCCGACGGTATAAGTGACATCGTCGGAGTCAGCATGACGGCTTCAGCGATCGCTGGCGCTGTGTCCACCTGCCCGGCGATCGTCGCTGCTCCTCCGGCAGGCATTGCGCTCACCGCCTCCGGCGCAAGCGGGATCTGACTCAGTTTCGTTCCGAGCGGAACGTTGAATGCGACGGTCGGGTTGTAGGTCGTCGATGCCACCCCCAGCGTTCCAGTCTGTGCCGCCACCACGATGTCGTAGTTCCCGCCACCGGGGAGGGGACAGACAAAGAAGTTGCCGTTGGAGTCGGTCGTCGTCGAATCCTTGACCACCTCGACGCCGCCCGAGGGTTGCTCGAAGAGCACCGTCGCCCCGGCGATCGGCGTTGGCTGGCCGGAGGTGAGAACCGGCTGGCCGCTCGAATCACCCACCACCACCTGGCCGCTGATGGAGTTCATATTCTGGGTGACTTCCCCGGCAAACAAAACAGGCTTCAGCCGGTACATGCCGTTGCCTTCCTGAACGATGGACGCGCAGCTTTGAAAATCGATGTTGAGGTCCACACTTTGTCCGGCGGTGATGGTAAGGCCGCCGCTGGTGATGTTGGTGGAAGGAATCTTGATGCCAGTCTGAACTTGACTGGGAAGCTGAAGTTCCGCAGGGCCGCTGCCCGTAATCACGCAGTTCCAGCCGTTGCTACCGTTGGGGCCGCAGGCATTGGAAGAGTTCGAGGGGGTACTGTTATCGAGCAGGTAAAGCCGGATCTGCTGGTACTTGCCCGCTGGCAGCGGACCGCTGGCGCCCAGCGACTTCAGCAGGCAGATTGTGTTGGAGTTCGCCAGACTGAGCAGGTCAACCTGCATGGGCGATTGGGTCAGGTCAATCAGCGTCTGCCAGCCGCTGTCGCTGGGGCCCGCGTTGCCATTGATGTTGGCCGTTACCTTGGTCACCGTCACATAGACCTTGCTGAATGCAAATGTACACGTGGCCGGGTCAGTCATGCTGACGTTCGCCGTACCGGTCGTCGCCGCTGTGGGCTGAGTGCTGCCCCCGCAACTGACTATGGCAGCAACACCTAGTGCCACGACTAATGAAAACAGCAATATGTTAAAAACTTGAACTCGACTGTTGCGCATGTTAGAGATCCTCCGCAAGCAAAATGTTCTTCATTTTATCGATATCGACAACGGGCTACCCCAACTTAAGAACCGCTTACTTCTCGCCTCAATAAAACGTCGCCAAGGACGCGACCCTTTACGTGAGCCATACCCAAGGACAATGCCCCGCATAGCACCGTGCAATCCAAACCATCCCCACTTTATGTGTGGCCGACCCCTTGACTCGGTCTTAGAGCACAATGATACCAGTAACCATGTCAGCAACTGAAATCAAAAACTGAACCATTATGATACCAAAACAAGGGCAATAGTTGCCTTTGCCTCCAGAAAATCAATTCTCAGCGCGGACATCGACGGCGATACCGAATGCGGCTTGGACCATAAGATCTGCCGATGCGTACTCACCCTTCGGCCGATCAGCTTGCTCGTTTACTAACATGTTAATAATTACATATAACAAGGCCGAAAAGCAAGCTGTTTTCTTCCCCCCATTCGTTTACCGTCCCGCCAGTTTGAAATTCCACTGCGGAGGCCAATATGCCCCCTTCATCAACCCGGAATCGTCTCCATTACCTCACGGCATCTGGTCTGTGCTGCAGGCTGTCAGTGGCAGCCACTGGCGCTGACGCAACCACCTGGTTGGGAGCGGAGTTTGTGGCGGACACCGCAGCTCCCTGATATTTCGGCGCGCTTACGTATCCGTGCATGTGATTCTTGCTAATCGTGTTAATGACGAGCTCCAATGGCCGCCCGTTTTCATCCGTATAGAACATCACCGGCTCGTAAAGGTTCACGTGCTTCTTCGTCAACTCTTTATCATCCACAAGCAGATGAAGGTTGCAGAATTGATGCTTGGCGTTGGTCTTTCGCAACGACACGGCGATAGGTCCCACGCGCTGGAACTGCTTCGCTTTGAAGAGATCAAACTCGTAGTAGTTCCGTTCTCCTTTTCTCTCAAGCTCGACGAGCTCGCTGTGAGTCTTAGCAATCGATCCGTTCAGCTCATCACGCGTTGAAGACAGATTGTCCTGAAACTCCGATCGGGTTGCCTGGACTTGCTGCTGTGCCGAGTCGATGGCTTTTTGATGTTCGGCCAGTTCCGCTTCCACTTGCTTCCATCGCGGGTCGTCCTTTTTGACCACTTGATGATGGCTTCTGTATCTCGCATGGACAACCGGAGTGGGATGGCGCGCGGTCAGCTCCGCTTTCTCTCTTGCCGCCTCTTCGGTCTTCATGGTGTTCAGCTCGGACCCAAGAGCTTGCATCTGCCCCTGGGTTTGGGTCAGCGACGTTGTTAACTCCTGATTGCGGGCAGATAATTGGCTGGCAGTTTTGTGCTGATCCACGATGAATGCCACCGTCACCGCTGCCAGGCATAACGCCACAATCGCCGCAATCCACAGCGGTCGCGCCGACCGGACAGGGTGGGTCGAAGAATTTTCACTCTCAGGATCAAGCTGATTTTCATTCATGTA
>Ga0307373_10004392_pt1 | contig 23759 bp, 24 predicted proteins | sample OX2MG_FD_202534 | JGI IMG/M metagenome (GOLD analysis project Ga0307373, IMG submission 202534) | Soil microbial communities from Risofladan, Vaasa, Finland - OX-2 | ecosystem: Environmental > Terrestrial > Soil > Coastal area > Acid sulfate soil | place: Finland: Risofladan, Vaasa | collected... | reverse complement strand
CCAACGCCGTCCGTCTGGCCCACCAGACGCTGCTCAATTGCAGACGTCGAGCGGAGCACCGGTCTTCACGGGCTGAGCCCTGCTCTACGGGGGGCGAGAACGTCGGGCTGTGCGTCGGCGTCGGCGTCGGCGTCGGCGTCACGGTCCGTGGGACACTGGTGGTGATGTTCGCAGGACTGTCGTCTGAGCCAGGCCGCACGCCGGTCGTGGCCTTCGTTCCCGACCTGATGGATCGCTCACGAGTCGAGATCGCCGGCCGAGAAGCAGGTATCCCCGTCGAGTTCGTGTCCCACCCCGACGACCTGGCGGGAGCCGTCGATCGTGGCGCCCGACTGGTCGTCATCGACCTGGCTCACGCCGGGGTCCTCGACGTCCTTCCCCGGCTGGCACCGGCGCGTACCATCGGATTTGCCAGCCATGTCGACAAGGAACTGTTCGAGGCGGCCAAGAGGGCCGGCTGCCACGAGGTCCTGGCCCGATCAGCGGTCTTCCGTCGGCTCGCCCGCGCCGGGGATGCCGGGTGAGATGGCGGTGAGGCGGGTCACGTCAACGGCGACCTCGAGCGTATGGGAGCCACCACCACCTTCCACCGAACCGCGCAGAGGCGACACGTCCCAGTAGTCACGGCCCCAGGCGGTCGTAACGTACGACTCGGAGACCAACTGATCGTTGGTGGGATCGACATCGATCCAACCCCACCCAGGGACGTAGACAGAGAACCATGCGTGTGAGGCGTCGGCGCCCAGAAGACGCTCCTGCCCTACGGGCGGGAGCGTCTCGATGTATCCGCTCACATAACGAGCGGCCAGACCCATGGAACGCACACATCCCACAGCCAGATGGGCAAAGTCCTGACAGACGCCGCGTCGGTAGGACAGCACGTCGAGAACGGGAGTCGTCACCGAGGTGAATCCGGACTCGTAGACGAAGTCCCGGTGAATACGGCCGGCCAGGTCGACCACGGCGTCGACCAGCGGTCGACCGACCTCGAAAGACGGCTCGGCGTACGCGGTCAGCAGTGGAGACGCCGGCACCAGGCGCGACGGTGCCCGGAACTGCCGGGCCTCACGCGATCCCGCCTGCCGGTCGATATCGAGGAGCCACTGGGCCGATTCCCACGGAAGACTTGGCGGTGAAGGGGGGACGGCCATTACCGTGACTTCACTGGTCGAAGTGACCGACAACCGGTCGAATCCCCCGGTCACCACGAAGATCGTCACCGCGTTTCCGTAGGCGTCCACGTACTGGGACCGCGAAACCGGTTCGGGCTCGATCTCCAACCTATGGCTCTCACATCGTTGGTGATCGGTGGCACGGGGCCGGAGATGGGCCTCGTTATAGGACTGTTCGACAGGGCCGTCGTACTCGTACGTCGTCCGGTGGGTCACCTCGTAGATCCGGGAAAGAGCGACGTCCTCGCGGGCGGCGGGCGGCGGGCCATCGGCCAGCGGACGATTAGCACCACGGGGGTGCGACGGCTCGGGGACGGCAGCACTCATGGAGCGGAAGTATGTGGAGTCAAGGCGCTCATGAATGGCGGCGAGGGCGCCTTGGAGGTCGCCGATCAAGCAGCGTAGCTCCGCCGGCGTGAGTCGATCGACAGCCGCGTCGGCCACCAGAACAGCGGCGTCGGTGCAGACGGCCATTACCTCCTCGTTCCCGGGAAGCCGTTTCACGGTGGCTCGCAGCTCGGTCAGACAGGACGATACGGCCCGCGGGAACGCCTCGTCTTGGAGCAGAAAGCGCAGGGCGGCCCCGTTGTCCGGGCGCGCCGGCATGGCGCGTCGAAAGGGTTGGTACGCCGCCACCGAGCGCAGCATCGCCATCCAGTGGACCTCGTCGTACGGATCGCGGCCTCTCGTCGGGGCGGCACTGTCAGCACGGACGGTGAGCATCCTGGCGGTGATGTCCGCTCGCTCGATCTGCTGCCCGATGCTGATGAAGGCCATCGCCTCGTCACGCCGCATCGTGCCCCCGAGTACCCCGTTCATCCGGGCACACTCGTCGACGGCTCTGCGGAGCCATCCCACCCGACCCTCGCGTGTCTGAATCTCCCGTGCGTCGGCGCTCAGAGCCAGCCACAGGTCGTTGACCAGCTCCCACACCTCGCGAGGAACGACAGGGCGGGCGACACGGAAATTATCCCGGGCCCCCGAAAGGGCGGAGAGAATTGAAAAGGGATTGTCCCGGTCGGTCACCACGAATCCAACCACCGTCGCCTCGCTCACCCGCGGTGCACCAGGGGCCGGTGGGTTCTGGGCCGCCTCTTTTCGGCGCAGGCGATCGATGCAGGCGCCGTCGGCACCACAGATGTCGAGCAAGGGTCCCCACCCGACATCGGCACCGACGGGAAGATCGACGTGAGTCTCCCCGTGCACCTGGACGATCCTGGACATGTCCTCGACACGCTCAAGGTAGCGGCCGGCCCAGTACACAGCCTCCGCTACCCGTGCCAACAGCATTTTCCCTCCCTTCTCTCTCGTCCGACATCACGGGCGCCGCAACACGCAACACAGGCCACGTCCTACTGCTGCGTCCGCCCCCCGTTGGACCCCGGCTCGTCGCCGGCACCGACGGTGACAGGCGACACGACAGCCACACCCAGAGGGGAGGTCTCTTCGCCGGGCTCGATGACGACGGTCGGCTTCTCCTCCCGCAGGGCGCGGTCGACGATCCACGTGTCTTTACTCCCCCCTCCCTGAGAGGAGTTCACGATCAGCGAACCCTCCTGGCGGGCCACCCGAGTCAGTCCTCCGGGCGCCACATAGGCGCCGTCTGGGCCGAAGAGGGTGAACGGCCGCAGGTCGACATGGCGAGGCGAAATGACTCCGTCGCACAGCGTGGGCATGGTGGACAACGACAACATCGGTTGCGCCACCCAGTTGGGCGGGTGCTGTTCAATTCTTTGGGCCACCAGAGCCAATGCCGCCGCGCCGGCGGCCGGCCCGATCACTATGCCGTAGCCGCCCGACTCGTTGGCCGGCTTCACCACCAAAGCGTCCAAATTGGCGAGTACGAATCGACGGTCATCGGGATCGCCGCACCGCCAGGTCGGCACGTTGGGCAGGATGGGTTCCTCCCCGAGAAAGAATCGGATGATCTCGGGCACAAAGGCATAGACGGCTTTGTCGTCGGCCACCCCCGTTCCCGGCGCGTTCACCAACGCCACCGTGCCTGCGCGCCAGGCCCGGATGAGCCCCGGCACACCGACGAGCGAGTCACGGCGGAGTGCCGACGGATCGAGAAAGACGTCGTCGATCCGTCGGTAGATCACATCGACCCGCTGGAGCCCACCCACAGTCCGCATATGCACGGTGTCGTCATCGAGCACGACCAGGTCATCACCTTCGACGAGCTCGACCCCGAGTTGTTGGGCCAGGAACGCGTGTTCGAAGTAGGCCGGGTTGTGGACCCCGGGCGTCAGGACGACGATCGTCGGTTCCCGAAGACCGGGCGCCAACGACGACAGCAGCTCGCCGAGGCGGCCGACATAGGGGTCGACGGGCTCGATGCTGTACGAGCGAAAGAGCTCGGGAAAGACGTGCTTGGTCACCATGCGGTTCTCGAGCAGGTACGACACCCCGGACGGGACCCGCAGGTTGTCCTCGAGCACGTAGAAGGTGCCGTCCTCCCCCCGAACGAGGTCGCTGCCGCAGATATGGGCCCACACGCCTCCAGGCGGTTCGACACCCACGCACTCGGGGCGGAAGTTCGGTGATCCGACGATCACATCGGCTGGCACGACTCCGGCCTGTATGCACCGCTGAGCGTGGTACACGTCGTCGATGAACAGGTTCAGTGCCTTCAGTCGTTGGACCAGTCCTTGCCGCAACCTCGTCCATTCGGCTGAATCGACGATCCGGGGAATGACGTCAAAGGGCCAAGGGCGATCGACCGAGGCGTCCCCATCGGATGTCCGAAATGTCACGCCGATGGTGCGAATCTCCTGATCGGCCGCCCGCTGTCGTTCGACCAGGGCCTCCGTCCCGAGGGCGGCCAGATGCTGCCAGAGGGCTTCAGCGACCGCCCGCGGCTCCCCATCGGCACCGACAATCTCGTCGTAGCCTGTTCCCAGTGTGTAGCGAGGCCATGCCGTGTCGACCACCATCTGTCTCTGCACCCCCTTCTCGGACGACCTCTGTGAATTCGACGCTCCGAGTATTCGCGACGAAGGGGCCGGCGATCATCGGGTGGGGAGGACACCGGTCGCCGGCCCCTTCGTCAACAGCTCTGGCCAGCCTCCGAGGATCAGATGGCAAGCCAGCCGTTGTTAATCAGGACGTTTGGCCTGCAACGCCCACCGAGCGATCGCCACCGAGATGCCGAGCTTCCGAAGCGCATTGCGTGTCGCGACCATGGCCAAGCTCCTTTCGTTACCCACTCTTGCAGCGTACGGAGCGGACATGAACGGCAGGGGTCACGGCGATGACAGCTCTGTTAACTGCATGGATAGAGGCACTCGGAGGCTGGGCCGGCCGAAGGGTGACTTCTCAGGGGCCCCGGTCCTGATCGAGGAAGGTAACGTCGGCCTGAGCTGGTCAAAGGGCTCTTCGGGACCGAAGGAGAGCGGAGCCAGGCACGGCGACCGGGGGCACCTCAAGCACCGAGCCGTTCATGACGACACCTGAAATGTGACACTCCGCCAACAGTACGAGCGACGACGCTCGTCCCCGCTCGTGTCCCGGCCAACGGTCCCGAGCTATTCGGTGGCACCGACACGCTCTGGAGACATCTTCATTGGGCGGGCGGGCAAGTCGTCACGGTCGGCCAAGAAGCGCAGGGCAGGGGCAGGAGCATCGCTCCCGGCCCCGACCACCGCGCCTGCGGTTGGGCATGGGGCTGTTCTTCTCCAACCCCACCCGATCGAAGTCCCGAACGGTGTGCTCGACCAGCAAAATGAGCAAATCGCCCACCGTCGGGAAAAGTTCGTCCGGATCACCCTGGCCGACCGCTCGATGCAAACGGTTTACCAGCCCATCGTCGACCTGCGGACCGGGGCGACCGTGGGCGCTGAAGCGCTGGCTCGCTTCACCGCTCCTCCCTTCCGGACGCCTGACCTGTGGTTCGCCGAGGCGGCCGAGCTCGGCCTCGGTACAGAACTCGAAGTATCGGCTCTGCGTTCTGCTCTCGAACAACTCGTCAAATTGCCAGCGGGGCTCTACCTGTCGATCAACGCGTCGCCGGCGACCATCGTGTCGGCCGAATTCCGGGCGGCTTTGGCCGAGATCCCCGCCGAACGGGTGGTTCTGGAGCTCACCGAACACACAGGGGTCGACGACTACCATCTCCTGGCCGAGGCCATCGCCGAAATGCGCTCCAATGGCCTCCGACTCGCCGTCGATGACGCCGGCGCCGGCTTCTCGAGCTTTCGGCACATCCTTAACCTCCGCCCCGACATCATCAAGCTCGACATCGCCTTGACCCGGGGCATCGATACCGATCCGGCGCGCCGGGCCCTGGGCTCGGCCATGCTTGCCTTCGGTCTCGACGCCTATAACGCCTCCATCGTGGCCGAAGGAATCGAGACCCCGAGTGAGCTGAGCACTCTGCAGGGTCTCGGCTGCCACTACGGCCAGGGCTACTACCTCGGAAGACCGGCGCAGATGTCGGTGCTTCCACGCCAACTGTCCCAACCGGGAGCGATCCCCTCTCCCGGTCGCCAGAGCCGGTTGCTCCGATCGGGCGCCATACTCACACCGGAACTTCCATCACTGGAAGAGCTCGAAGAACAGGCAGAGATCGCCCGAATCCGTTGACGAGAGAGGTACCGCAGACCGTCGTCTTCGACCTGATCTCAGACCGTTTTCCCCCGACGGGCCTTACTCGCTTCCTGGCTCGGCATCGCCTGTGACGTCGGCACCAGGTCGGGGGATGGGGGACATCCAACTCCAGCAATTGTGGGGGCTGGCATTCGCTCGCCACTCGCGGATCGTCCTCCGAGGTGGGGGGAAGGTCGGGCATCGACGTTTCGCTCGACGCCAGCCGGAGAGTGGATGTGAGATCACCTGTGGTCTGGCGTCCATTTCGAGAGGTTCGGCACCTCGTCACCGAAGCGGGTCTCGAGGAAGTGCAGCTGCGAGGTGTGATCGAACGTCTCGGAGGCGACATAGCCTCCCCGGCTGAACGGCGACAGGACGAGCAGAGGAACACGGAAGCCCAGGCCGATGGGTCCGACCACGCCCCCTGCCGTCGGCGGTAGGGGGTCGACAGTCAGGTACTCGCCTGGCGTTCCCGGTGGAGCTGTCGGTAGGGCCACATGATCAAAGAAGCCGTCGTTCTCGTCGTAAGACACAAAGAACACCGTCTTGGCCCAGACCTTGGGATTCGAGATCAACGTGCTCAGTACCTGGTGAGTGAACCACTCCCCCAAAGAGGGGGGCGCCGGTGGATGCTCACTGTGATCCTTGGGCACCGTCGGAGCGACGATCCACGAGACCTGAGGAAGGGTGCCGCCGGCCACGTCCTTGGCGAAGTCGTCCGGGAACGTGGAGAGAAAGGCCTTCTTATAGAGCGAGGAGGAAGGATCCGAGTACTGCTTGAAATGCATCAGGATGTTGTTCGAAACCTCGGTCCCGGTATTGCTCGACGGAAGGTATTCCGAGCCGGGAGGATTGTACGTCTTCCAGGAAATGCCCTTTTCTTCGAGACGTTCGGGCATTGTCTGCCAAGAGAGGCTGAACTTCACCGAAGCAGAGCCGTCCGTAATGAGCACCGGACCCCCGGCCTTGCCCTCCGGATCGTTCGTGCCCGACATCCAGAAAGCCCGGTTCGGGTGGGTGGGCCCGAGCACAGAGCAGTGATAGCCGTCACAGAGGGTGAATGCGTCGGCCAACGCGTAGTAGAAGGGCAGGTCGTCACGCGTGTAATAGCCCATGGTGATGACGCCGTTCACCGGACCTTCGTACTGCGGTGACGTATGGGTAGTCACGAAGGCGTCCATCTTGCCGTGGTTCCAACATTGGTGTTGAGCCGTCCAGGCATGGGACAGGTCGAATGTGCACTCGGCAAGCGTCCGTGCCGTATCGAGACGAAACGGCAGGAGCTTCCCGGCCGGGCTGACCGACGAATTGGCCGGCCAGGCCTGCGAAAAGTTCTTGACGTCGCCGGAGGGGTGGTCATCGAAGCCACGCACACCCGGGAACGTGCCGAAATAGTGATCGAACGAACGGTTTGTCAACGGCCATTCAGTTCTCCCCGGAGGTGGACACGAAAACTCCCCACTGGCGGCCATGAGAATTCCCCAGTGGCGGCCATCGGGTTCACCCAGCGTGATCAACTCAGTGGCGTCACCCCCTTCCCGGCCGTGGCCTGCTGGAGCCGCACGCTCTCGCCACCCGTCTCGCACAGATGGGCGTGGTGCAGGAGCCGGTCGGCCGTGGCCGTGGCCAGGGTCTTGGGCATGATCTCGTCGAACCCGGCCGGGTGCAGGTTGGACGACACGGCCACCGAGCGCTTCTCATAGGCGGCGTCGACGAGCCGGTAGAGGCCTTCAGCGGCGTCGGACGACACCGGCAACAGGCCAATGTCAATCAACCACGATCAACTCCGAACCGAGGATCCGGCTGACCGCCTTGGTCACGGAGTCGTCGACGCGGTGTCGGCGCACGAGAGCACCGAGGTCCTCCAAGGTGAACCGGGCCACCTTCATGCCGGCTTCGACGGCGGTCTGGCCAAGTGCCTCCAAGAAGAAGGTCTTGCCCGTCCCCGACGGCCCGCACACCCCCAGGTTCTCGCGCCGCTTCACCCACTCCAAAGTGCGCAGAGACGATTGGGTGGGTGCGGGGATGGAGGACGACTTCGGTTCCCAGGCGTCGAAGGTCTTCCCCGTGGGGAAGGCGGCCGCCTTGCGCCGTGTGGCCAGCGCCGAGCGTTCCCGGCCCGTGAGCCCGACGTCAGGGCTGGAGGAAAGACCTCCTCAGAGGGTGAAGGTGCTTCCGGAGAGCAGGGCGAAACTCCCATTCGATGTCTCGCACAGGATGCCCGACACCCGCCCGCCCACTGAAACCACTCCGCTCGTGTCCGAACGAACACGCCCTGACACCTTCAATTCCGTCGTGGTCGCCGGGCACGGAGTCTTCTTCTTCTTCACGACATGCGTCGTGACGTGGATAACGGTCGTGAAGGGCTGATCGGTGGTGACGCCACTCCAGTAGACGGTGGCCAGGTGGGTGCCCGAGAATGCCCCGCTGGGCTGGATCGACCCGTTTCCCCCGGTCCCGGCCTCATCCGAACAATTGAACAATTCCGCAGGGCTCAGCCGGTTCCCGCTCACCGTGCCGCAGGTCACGACCCCGCCGATCGCCCCGGCCGGACCCGAGGCCGTCACGGTGGCAACCGACACCGTGAGAGCCAGGGCTCCCAACGAGAATCGACAAAATGGGTGTAAGCGACGCATCGGGTGCTTCCCTCGTTGCCTTCAGTGACAAAAGCCGCGGACTTCTGTGTTGGGACAGTTTACAGAGGTCCAACAGCAGAACTCTTCGTCAAAATTGACTGGCTTATGACAGAACGTGCCTAACAAATCACGCTGAGGGACTTTTGTTAGGCCCTTTTGGCGCCTTAGGGCGGGAGTCAGTCAGGCAGTGGTGGGGTCCGGCGCCGAGCACGGCGGACGCGATCCGGGCTGAGCCCGGCCGATCGCTGACCCCGGCGTCCAGGGCGGGGCCGGCCGGGTCGAGAACCCAATGGCGCTCGGGCTCAAAGGGGCCGCCAGGCGGGTTCGAAGGCGGTCACGATCCTCGCCTTGCCCTCCACCTTGGCCCGGTACATGGCCCGATCAGCCTCCCGGATGAGGTCGTCGGCTTCCATGGGATTGTCCCGGCCACAGACACCCACTCCGATACTGGCCGACAGCATCCGGTTGCCGTACGGGGTCGAGAAGGGGGTCTCGAACGCCCTGAGCACCCTTCGGGCCACCTCCATGGCACCGCCGTCGTCGCGGAGGTCCTCGCAGACGACGATGAATTCGTCACCACCGAAGCGGCCCACGGTGTCTGACGGTCTGACGCACACTCCCAGACGCTGGGCGACGGCGGTGAGCACCAGGTCACCGACTCCGTGGCCCATCTCGTCGTTCACCAGCTTGAAGTCGTCAAGGTCGACGAACAGAACGCCCATGGAACATTCGGCCCGCCGCACCCGGGCCAGCGCGTGAACCATTCGATCGACGACAAGGACCCGGTTGGCCACCCCCGTCAGGGGGTCGTGGACGACCTGATGCGACAGTTGAACGCTCAATGCCCGTTCCGCCTCGTAGAGCCGGGCATTGGCGACCGCGATGGCGGCGTGTTCGGCGAAGAGAGCGACGGCACGAAGATCGTGCTCGCTGTAGACGTGCTCGGCCGCACCTTTCAAGATGAGAACGCCGAGGGCGTCCCCACGATGGACGAGCGGGACGCAAACGGCACTCTCGGCACCGGGAGGGCCGTCTTCGCAGAGTGTTCCCTGTATGAGGAGAGGTTCCCGGTCCCGGACCACCCGGGTGGCGATACCGTCGCCCAACTCCAGGCAATCCCCGTCAGCGGCATTTTCCCCGGCACGGCAGGCCACAACCAGGTTGTTCGGGCCCTCGAGCAGCATGATGCAACCGCTTGACGCCTCCAGAAGCTCGAAGGCACTCGACAAGATGAGTTGCAGCACCTCGTCGATGACGAGCACCGAGTTGAGCGCCTTGCCAGCCTCGTAGAGAACAGCCAGCTCTTTCAGGCGGTTCGACAATGCAGCTCCGAGTACCCGTTCGTTGACCAGCAGCGTGGATAGCCGGCGAAGGTGACGCTCCTTCTCCATGACGTAGCCGGCCATGGCCACGACGAGCACAACGGTGCCGATACGGAAGCCGAGACGGTTGGCAAAACCGAGGTGGTGCCCTCCGGCCGACGTGAGGAGACCTACGGCGGCGGCCAGTGACGCCAGTCCGGCGAATGCCACGGTCCACAACTGCGAACGGCGGCGGTCCACCGCCTCGAGACTCGGGGTCGAAAAGTCCTTGATGCCGACGATCCGGGCCTCGTGTTCCAAGAGCGTGGCCACCCGGCTTTGTGTGTGTGACGCCGTCGATCCTTCCCGACCTTCTGACGCTGACGATTGGGGCAGCGCCATGGCTCCAGATATCGGCCGCCTCGGCTCGAACCATAAGGAGGTTCCCGAGCGGCCAGGCACAGCCCGCGCCCAACAGCACCACAACCATCGGATGCCCGGTTGTCGGGCCCCACCCTCCGCTGCCGAATCGTTACAGACTCCGCCCCCCGACAGACGAGAAGGTCCCGGGGACGCAAACAACGGTCTCACTGTCGTGGCCTCCGCCCTCGAGCCGAGAGTGACGGCAACCCACAGTCAAGCGTGGGACTGGAGTTCTCAAACCGGCCGGCCGGCCGTACACCAAGGGTTGCTGGGTACGCCTTGGCAGGGATTCGGCATCGTGGCCAGGCTTTTGGGCAGCGGATGCATGACCACCTCGCCCGTGGGTGGGTACTTGGCGCCGGCAGGGCAGCCGCCGAAGCCCGTGTCGCACAGGACCTGGTTCAGAAGCGGGCCACCCGGGTTCCCCGCCGCGGTGAGCTTTCCGCACGTCGGTTGCGCGTGCTCAAGGTCAGCGGGGGCGCTGCCGTCGGGAGCTGTGTTCCCGGCGTAGCAATTCTGCGGCTCATGGGGCGATATCGTGATCTGGCCGAAGTCCGAGTTGCTGGGATTGCCGAAGTAGCCGTTGTGACTAAAGGTGTTGTGGAGCAGGGCGTCACCTTCGGGGTCGTAGACACAGCCCAAGCCCGCCACTTCAACACCACCTGTCCCGCTGCAGGTCTGATTGACTGAGGGGGAGTTGCTGTCGGGATAAGGCACGAAGAGGACACCCCAGGCCCCGTTGTCGGAGAATCGGTTGTCCATGACGGTGTCATTACGACCGCCGGACACCGTCATCCCGGTGCCGGTCGGACCGGCCGCCGCACTTCCGGCCTGGGGCACGTCAGGATTGTTGTTGTCGTGCACGTCGTTGTGCATGAACACCCAGCAAGAGTGCGTGTGGGTGATCGGACTGATTCCCCCGTTCGGGCAGGAGCCGTCTTGCGGCGCCGGAGGGTCGCCGTTGAGTTGTGTATTGGTGTCAACCCCATCTTCATTCTTGTCGAATTGCGAGTTCTCGATGACAACGGCGCCACCGGAGTTCGTCCCGGAATAGCCGAGCGCGTTGTATTCCATCCATGCATGGCTGATCGTTACCGCACATGCCTGGTGACAGGCGCCCACGTACATGCCGGCGTCGTTGAAATTGCTGGCGTACAGCTGCGTCCAGACGCCGGGCCCGGCGGCGTCCGAAGAGAAGATGCCGTACTGAGAGGCGGTCGCCTCACCACCGAAATATGTCGATGTGGCTGTCAGATAACGGCCCGAATAGCCCGACAGCCCGATCTGGGCCGTACCCTCCCCGCCATTCCACCAGATCTCGTTGCCGGCACTGGCAGCACCGCCAAGGAAGTTGCACACGGTCAGATTCTCGACACTGACGTCGTTTGCCTCCCAGACAAGAATTCCGTTTCGACCATCGGCTTTGCCATTGGCCCCGACGGGCCCGAAATTCTGGTCCGCCGGACTGGGGCTGCAGGCCGCGGAAGAGGACTTCTTCGTCCCGTCGACGATCACCTCTGCGCGGTTCATTCCACGCAAGTGGATCTTTGATTTGGCGATCAGAACACCACCGAAATCGCCGTAAGAGGCATTCTCATCGCTCGTTGTGGAATCGGCTGTTTCGTGATAGTCCCCCGGCGCGACCAGGATCCAATCACCGGGATGAGCGGCGTCGACCGCCGATTGGATCGTGGCGAAATGCCCGGCGTGGCCGTGAAACGTCCCGACAAGCAGGACGTGACCACGGTCGCTCACCCCCGGTCCTTGGGCGGACGTCGAGTTCGATGAGCAGCCAGCCAGAAGCACCACGACCAGGGCGACGGGAGCCAGCACCCTCGCCGTTGTGGATCTCCCCACCGAACCCGGTCTCCTACTCATGATTTACCTCCCCAGGGCCGCACACAGGCGACCACCGCGCCAGGCACGCTGTCCATGGCGTCGGCTGGGAGGTTAGTCACTTGTCCGACCCAGACCCGGTTTCTCAGCGGATCAGGAGAGCAACCCCATACCCGACGGGCAGTGGCAGCCATCCCCAACGCAACGACGCGTTGACGGCCGCCGACGGTAGCCGTAAAGAATCGCGAGTTGAGGGGGGCTGAAAGCCGGGGCCCCAGGGCAGAGAGAACCGCCACGACCTGGACCGGATGTGAGTGGTCCAGGGCGACGATCGGCGCGAGACAGACGATCCTACCAAGGACAGAGCGACCCAAAGCCGGACGCCGTCAGCTCCGGTACCCACGCTGACGTTGTGCGGATGAAGTACGGATCCTGTGAACAGAGCAGCGCCGATGAACGCGAAAAGTGGCCCCGAGGCGCCCGGGATCCCGAGCGAAAGCGCTGGAGCCGGTCCCACCAAGTGCAAAGCCAAACCGAGACCCAGACCCACCAGAGCCGACTGGTCGACCCATGATGTCGCTCGACGTTGGGGAATCCGAGCATCGCGTCTCATGAGGTGGACGCAGGCGGCGTTGGGGCAGCGTAAGTGGCATTGGCCAGAGCCGCGACGATGCTACCAGCAGGGCCCACGAAGCCGGCGGCCATCGGAAGCACCCAGAATCCTCCCTCGGGAAAGGCGGCCCAGCGTTCGAGGGCCGCCTTTCCCCACTGCGTTGCTTCCGGGTCGCATACGCGGAGGCGAGGATGATCGATCCGACCGAGACAATCAGAACAGGAGCCACGATCTCCGACGGCCTTGATAGTCGCCATGCCGAGAAGACGGTGAGGAGCCCCGCCGTAGGCCACCAACTGCACCCGGAGGCAGACGGGCCAGTCGCGCCGTAAACGGGCAAACCCCGGTCCGCGGCGACGCCCATCAGAGCACCGCTGGCGAAGGCGGCGATCACGGTCCGGGCAGAAGCTAGCCCGACGGCGGGGACCAAGGCATACTGACCGACGGTGCACGGTGACGCTTGCTAGTCGGATCCTCGGTCTGCTGGCTCACCTGCCCCCGGCCACCACGGCCGACGTCTCCGTGGAACGCGACATGAGGGCGACCATGTCGGATGGAGTCATCCTCCTGGCCGATCGATGGCACCCGGAGGGATCCGATGGTCGGGGACCCGTCATCCTCCTGCGTACGCCCTACGGGCGCCGACAGTGGGGCGGGATGATCGGAAGGCTGTTTTCCGAACGCGGATATCAGGTCGTGGTCCAGAGTTGCCGGGGTACGTTCGGATCCGGCGGAGAGTGGCTTCCCTTCCGACACGAGGAGGCGGACGGTCGATCAACCCTCGATTGGATCTCTCAACAGTCCTGGTTCTCCGGCGCTCTGGCCACCTTCGGGCCCAGTTACCTGGGTCTCACCCAGTGGGCGGTGGCCCATATGCCGCCGGCCTATCTGAGAGCCATGGCCCTCGACGTGACGGCGTCCGATTTCCGACGGGCTGTCGTCTACCCGTCTGACTGCTTCGCCCTCGGCACCAGCCTGGCCTGGATCCGCCTGCTCGAATACCAGGAACGCGGGCCCTGGCGATCGTTTCGTGCCCAGCTCGAAGGCCGGACCACTCTCAGGCAGGCGGCAAAGGTGCTTCCCGCCTCGGATGCCGATGTCGTGGCCACCGGTCGACGGGTGCCGTTCTTCCAGGACTGGCTCGCCCATCAGAGCCCGGATGACTCCTGGTGGGATCCGGTCCATTTCGGGCGTGATCTGGCTGGAGTTCCGCCAGCGAGCCTCGTCGGTGGCTGGTACGACATCTTCCTTCCTGCCCAGATGGACGACTACCGGGCCCTTCGCGCCGCCGGATGCGACGTCAGGCTGACCGTTGGTCCCTGGTCACATACGAGTCTCGGAGTCATGGCCGCCAGTCTGCGCGATGGCCTGGACTGGTTCGACCTCCAGCTGGGCGAGGAATCAGGCGGTGACCGGCCCCCACCGGTGCGGATCTTCGTGATGGGATCACGCCGCTGGGTCACACTTCCCGATTGGCCTCCTCCGGCCGAGGAGCAGCTCTGGTACCTCGGCGCGAAGGGCACACTCCGTCGATCCCTCCCGCGTCCCGATACCCCAGACCGCTACCGCTACGACCCTGCCGATCCGACACCGGGGGTCGGTGGTCCCTCCTTGGATTGGAGTGAGGCCGGTCCCAAAGATCAGCACACGCGTGAAGCCAGGACCGATGTCCTCACCTACACCACCGACTTCCTGACGGACGATCTCACGGTCATCGGGCCCCTGATCGCCGACCTGCACGTCAGGTCGTCGCTCGAAAATGCCGACTTCTTCGTCCGGTTGTGCGACGTCTCCCCCCGCGGACGATCGCGGAATGTGAGCGACGGGATCGTCCGTCTGACGCCCGGCCCAATGAGGAAGGCCAGTGATCAATCGATCTCCATTCGCGTGCATCTGTGGCCGACAGCAAACACGTTCGTCCGAGGACACCGCATCCGCCTCCAGGTCTCGAGCGGTGCCCATCCCTTGTTCATGCGCAATACGGGGACGGGCGAACCTCTTCAGGGTGCCACCCGCTTGTGCGTCGCCCACCAGGAGATCTTCCACGATCCTGACCACCCGTCACTCATCCGCCTACCAGTGGCCCGGATCTGACAGACGCTGGACGCGCTGAACTGGCTCGGAACGCATCAGGCCCGAGCCAGTTCGCGGCCCCCCTGGCGATGCTCCCGAAAGGGAGGGAGAGGATCGTCAGGGTCAAGTACGTGAGCTGGGTGAACCGTTCGTGACCATCGTGCAACCGATCCGCAAAATCAAGATGAACGCAACGACACCGGCCATCGACGGGAGCCGGGACCAAAGGTGTCATCGTACGGTCACGCCACGTTGATGTCCCCAGGGAAGCGACGGGGACTCAGGTCGAAGGGGAGGCTCGCCTTGCGTCGTGCGACTGATCGCCGTCGGCCGTCGGCGACAACGTGATCCGTTCCACGATCTGGCTGGGATCGCCTGCCTGGTGCCGGCCGGCTGTGGCCACCGGCGGCGGCTGACCGGCCATCGCCCCCCGACGACGATCGGGGGTCGGCTTCATCGAAGCCGGAGGGATCATCCGCCACAACGGGCCCCACGGGCAACCCACGACCCCTTGTCCTGGTAGCGGTCACCTCATTCGACGCGTTGGTTCGGCTCGACCCGACGACCGGGATCCAGACAACCATCCTGGTCACTGGTCCCGGGTGGCGGCGTCGCGGACCAAGGAGCACTCAGCCCCGACGACTCCTCGGTGTTCTTCGAATCGAACAAGGGATGCGACCACCGGATCGGGCGGATCGGTATCCACGGTGGTGGAACTTCCATGGTCGCCTCCGAGGGCTCGCTTCCGGCGATCAGCCCCAACGGCCCTGTTCTTGCGCACGTCCATCAGCCCCTGAGCTTTGACGCCAGTTGCGCTCCCAGACGTCCCGAGAACGGAGGGGCACCTTCATGAGCGACGGTGGTGCTCCCCGTTCGCTCCCCCACTTTCCGTCGGACATCCCCGAGCATGATCCCCAATCGAGCCAGGGCATGTGCCGCCACGCCATCGCCTTCATGAATCAGGCCGAGCAGCACAAGTTCCTGTGCCGATATGGCAATGACGGAGCAGGCCCGCCTCATCCTGCGCCAAGACGAGGGCTCGACGGGCACGATCGGTAAATCGTTCGAACACCTCACCAGGATTTTCCTCGTTCGACCTGACCGCCACAGCTCGTCCTGCGGACTCCGCATCGGCTGGTGAGCCGTAGCTACCTGTTCGCCGCTGCTCTTCAGTAGCGTTCGTGAGGTGAATACCGCCTCCGGAGCCGGCGCACCCATCACCGGACTCTCACACGTGCAACTACTGGTTTCGGATGTGAGTGCCAGCGCCGCCTGGTACGCCCTCGCCCTGGGCCTCGAACGCTACATCGAGGACCTCGATATCGGCTACGTTGCCCTTCGCCACCGCGAGGCCCGGATCGTGGTCGTCCTCACCACCGCCCCCGGTATCCCTTCCTTGGAGCAAGACGATCCGCTGACGTCCAACGAAGGAATCAATGGATCGTCTGGTCGACTCGACCACCTTGCATTCGCCGTTCCTGACAACGATTCTCTTCTTTCCTGGGCCGGCCACCTCAGCGATCTCGGCATCAACCACGCCGGAGTGGTCTTGGAGAACGGTAACCCGTCGCTCCAGCTAAGAGATCCCGACGGCATCGCCGTCGAACTCGTGGCGCCCGGATCCCGCTCCACGAGTGCACCGACCAGGGAACCGGTACTCGAACCTGGGTCTTAGGCGGCAGCCACCCCCCGTGCCGGCTCTACAGGGGTTCGCCCTCGCCCAGTTCCGATATGACCTGGGTAATGGCCTCTGTCGTCGCCTCGGCACTGAGACGGACCCCGCCACCTTGGTCACGCCACAGCTCGGGGGTCCGCCACAGCAGGACGCCCACTCCTACCACACAGGCCAGACCGCCTGACCACACGGCGAATTGCGGGCCTCCGACGGACGCCGCCAGCCCCGCTTCGGCATCGCCCAAGCGCGGACCGCCGGCGACCACGGCGAAGAAAGTCCCCGAGAGACGCCCTTGAAGATGGTCAGGGACAGCTCTCTGCTGCACCGCTTGTCGAAAGATCGCCGAGACAACGTCGGCCGCCCCGGCCAGCGCCAGCAGAGTCAATCCGATCCACAGCACCGGAACCACGCCGAACAGGGCGATCGTCGTCCCCCAGACCACCACACAGGCGGCAATGGCCCGGCCCTGGCGTCGCACGCGACCGCACCAACCCGTGAACAATGAACCGAGAAGCGCCCCGGCCCCGGGTGCGGCGTAGAGAAGCCCAACGACGCCGGCGCCGCCGCCGAACAGACCGGTTCCCAGGGCGGGAAACACCGCCCGGGGCATGCCGAAGATCATGGCGTTCAGGTCGATCCAATACGTCGCCGAGAGAAGCTTTTCACGGCGCAGATGACGAAACCCTTCAGTCATCGAGCGCAGCCCCATGGGGGTCCCACCCCCGCTAGGTACGAGCGCCGGCAGCAGGAGGGCCGCCACCAGAGCCACCGCATAGGTAGCGACGTCGACGCCGTAGACCGCGCTCAAACCGATGGTGGCGATCAGCACGCCAGCGAGAGCAGGTCCAGCGACAAAAGCCAACGATTGAATGGTGGTTTGAAGAGCGATGGCGGCGGTAACGTCGCTTTCGTCGACGATCATGGGCAGTGCGGCACGTCGGGCCGGCCAGTCGACTCCTTGGAATCCCGCCGTCGCCGCCGTGCAGATGAAGAGGGGCCACACGGCGGCGTGAGACATCGACGCGTTCATGACCAGTCCCCCCACGGCGGCGGCCATGGCCACTTGGGTCATGACGAGGACCTTTCGGCGGTCCATGGCGTCGGCCAAACTGCCGCCCCACAGGGCGCCGGCCAGGAGTGGAAGGAGCTGTGCGAGGCCCACCATTCCCACGACAAAGGTCGAGCGAGTCAGTCTGTAAGCCTGAAAAGAGACGGCCACGAGAGTCAGCTGCGAGCCCATCCCGGACACGACCTGACCAGCCCAGAGGCGCCGGAAATTTCGATACTTCTTCAGGGGCTCGATGTCGAGGACGAAGCGGGGCACCCGCCCACCGTAATAGTCACGCCAGCTCACGAGATCGGACTCCAGAACCACCGGAGCAGAGACCAATTCCTCAGAATCCCCGTAACGCAATCGTCGAGGGCACCCATTCTCAGCCGATCTGGTACAATTTTGTCGTGCGATTCTATTGGTGGTTTCCCGAGCCGGACCCAGATGGGCCTCGGAGCGCGACCACGCACTGAGTTGCACCCATCTCGGACCGGCTCCAAGGCAGAGGCTTCCGCCTCTGCCTTTTGCTTTGCCCCACAACGCGGCGAGCCGGTCTTCGGGATGGAACGGTTCGCAGGAAGGAATGCCGACCGTGGCCCCGAACTCTCCAATCGAGAACCGGCGAATCGTCAATGTCCGCGCTCTCACCTCGCCCAAACGACTGTATCGAGATCTGCCATTGACCGAAGGACATCGCCAGGCGGTGTTCTCGACTCGAAGCGCCATCGCATCGATTCTCGACGGCAGCGACACCCGCATGCTCGTCGTCGTGGGACCCTGCTCAATTCACGATCCCGTCGCAGGGCGGGAATATGCGCTCCGGCTGGCCGGACTGGCCGAGCTGTTGAAGAACGACCTGTGTGTGGTGATGCGTGCCTACTTCGAGAAGCCGCGAACCACCGTGGGGTGGAAGGGGCTCATCAACGATCCAATGTTGGACGGCACGTTCAGAGTCGACGAGGGTCTCTTTCTTGCCCGGGCCTTTCTCCTCGAGGCGATCTCGCTGGGAGTCCCAGTCGGGTGCGAATTCTTGGACCCGATCACGGCTCAATACCTCGCCGACACCGTGAGTTGGGGATCGATCGGTGCCCGAACCACCCTGAGCCAAATTCATAGGCAGCTCGCCAGTGGACTGTCGATGCCGATCGGATTCAAGAATGCGCCGGACGGCGACGTCCAGGCCGCGGTCGACGCTGTGTCCTGCGCCACTTCCTCGCAGGTATTCCCCGGGATCGACGAAGAGGGACGCGCCGCTCTCTTCGAGACCAGCGGCAACCCCGACGCTCACCTCGTCCTCCGTGGTGGGTCAGCCGGGCCGAACTTCTGTGAAAGCGACGTTGCCGACGCTCTGAAGCGCTTGGACGCCGCGGGGCTCCCCGGCCGGGTCCTGATTGACGCCAGCCATGCCAACAGCGCCAAAGACTACCGGAGACAGCCCGTGGTCGCCGCCGATATCGCCAAGAACGTTGCCGATGGGGATCGAAGAATCGTCGGTCTCATGCTCGAGAGCTTTCTGGTCCCCGGCCGCCAAGATCTGACCCCCGGTGGCGCCGGCAGTCTCGTCTTCGGGCAGAGCATCACCGACGCCTGTATCGGATGGGATACAACGATGGCGGTCCTCTGCCACTTGGCTGAGGCCGTCGGCCACCGCCGGGAGCGATCACCGTCGACCGTCGGAGTCGGCGAACGCGCTGTCAGTTCCGGTCCCGCACACCAGACCAGCATCTACCACCCCACGGCGGCAACCTGACGTACCGGTCCGCCGATGAACATTCCCCGGGCTATCAGGGGATGACCCTGCTCTCGAATGACCAGGTTGTTTACCTTGCGCGGATCGTGGTCCGGTGGACTCAGCGGCACACTGGGCGAAGTCTGGTCCTCCACCGGTGGGTGGCGGGAGCTGACCGACGTTCCGGCCAACCCCTTGTATACCGCCGATGCCCAAGGCGTCTACCGGGCAGACACGGGTGGTTTATCGCCACCTCCGGCGGACAGGTCTTCCAGGCCGGCCCGTCCAAGCAGATGAATTGGATAACGACGGGCGGCTCGGGCAGCATCACCCCAGCAGGAACACGCGGGAACAGCGCCGATGCTATGAACGGCAATGCCGTCTACTACACGACACACAAGATCATCACCTTGGGTGGAACGCCTGACTACCAGGACTCTTACGCCACCGACAAGGCCTACACAATCGAAATCACCAGTGGTACCCCACATGTGAAGCAGGTCGGTTCCATGAACAACGCCCGCACGTTCGCCAATAGTGTGGTGCTGCCGAACGGTGAGGACCTTACGGTCGGTGGAGAGAACTACGGAGTTCCGTTCAGCGACGCCACTCGGTCCTGAATCCTGAGATGTGGAATCCCAACACCGGCAACTTCACCGTCATGGCACCCGAAGCCGAGCCCCGCAACTACCATTCGGCGGCCGTTCTCCTGCCTGACGACCGTGTGTTCTCCGGCGGCAGCGCCTGTGTGGCAGCTGCGCCACCAATCATGCGGACGGCCAGGTCTACACACCTCCGTACCTCCTCAAAGCCGACGGCTCCTTGCGCTTTCGCCCGATCATCACTCCTGCACCCACCTCCGCAACCAACGGAGACACCATCGCCGTCACCACCGATCTATGGGTGTCCAAATTCGCAATTATCCGCTACGGGGAATCCACCCATTCCGTGGACAACGATCAGCGGCGCATTCCACTTTCGATCGTGTCTCGAAATGGAGACACCTATCAGCTGGCCATCCCGGCCGATCCCGGTGTCTAGGGACCATACATGTTGTTCGCACTCGACAGCCGGGGCACGCCGAGCGTCTCAGCCAGGATCTCCATTACGAACACCCCTTCGTAAACGCATCACCTCGCTGGGAGCCTGACACTTTGGCTTCGTCCACTTCGAGGGGATCCGACCCCAAATTCGTCGCCCGCTCTCGAAACATCGGCAGGATCAACTGGAATTGCGTCAATATGGCGTATGACTCGCCCAGATCGCCTGGTCGTCGAGGGGCTAGGCCGGCTTCCGCAATTCTCCCATGCGGGGCTGACCGATGACCTGATCTTCGTCTCCGGAACACTCGGGTCTGGCGACGGGCTCGTTCTGGTCGAGGGCGGAGTGGGCCCCCAGACGACGCAGACGCTCCGCAACATCGAGCGTATCCTGGAGGCCGCCGACGCCACGTGGGACGATGTTGTGAAGGTCAGTGTCTATCTGGCCGAGATGACCGAGTTCGGGATCATGAACGAGGCTTACGGCTCCTTTTTCGACGGGCAGCCGCCGGCCCGGATAACCGTCGGTGACGTCGGTCTCGCTCTCGACGCCAGGGTTGAGATTGAATGCGTGGCCCGCCGACGAACACACGGGGCGACGGGTCACGGCCCGCCCATCACCCGCCGGACAGGCTTCATCGACCATGACGGTGAACAGATCTATTACGAGGTTGTCGGCGAGGGCGGCATCCCCCTTGTTCTCAACCACGGCGCCGGGGGTAATCATGCGGCCTGGTTTCAACAGGTTGCTCCGTTCGCCGCCGATCGGACCGTTGTGACCTGGGATCATCGGGGCTACGGGCGATCGACCGACCATGGCGACCGGTCTGGGCCTGAGGCTGCGGTAGGAGACCTCCTGGCGCTCCTGGACGCGCTCAAGATCGACCGTGCCGATTTGGTCGGGCAGTCCATGGGCGGATGGACGATCGTCGGGCTGGCGCTGGCCCGACCGTCGCTGGTCCGGAGCCTTGTGCTCGCCGACACCCTCGGTGGCTTCACCTCACAATCGATCGAGGCCGGCCTGGCGGCGAGGCGGACAGACGCATTGGTCTGGAAAGAGGTGCTCGGTGCGCATCCCGCCCTCGGCGAGGCGTTCTCGATAGGCCAACCGGAGAGGGCCCACCTCTACCAGTCGCTCGGCCAGATGGGGAGCGCCGATGCGTCGGTGATTCTGCCTCGGCTGTTGGCTACCACCCACAATGAGTCCGAGGCGGCGAAGATGACGATGCCGGTGCTCTGCCTCGTCGGCGACCGTGACCCGCTCTTCCCGCCTGCGTCGATCCGGGCCCTGGCCAACCTGCTGCCCGACGCACGGGTGGTGGAGATCTCCGGGTGTGGTCACTCCCCCTACTTCGAAGATCCGGCGGCGTGGAACGCCGTCGTCCGCCAATTCTTCGGGACTTTGGAGAATCCCGCAGGTCGATAGCCGAACCTTGGAGTTCGGCTCTCGACCTGCCTCGGATTAGATGTCGTTGTGACGGATCGGGAACGAACGACCACAGTGGGGACAGCAGACGTAGACGTGGGTAGCAGTCGTCTCGATGTACTCGGGTTCGATGACCACCACGGTGAAGCAAAGCCGACAGAGCCTGCTCCCCGGCTTGAGAGCCGGATCTGATGTCTTGAAGCGACGCTCAAGCACTCGGGTGGAGATCCTGGTCTCTCCGATCCCGGAGTTTTGGGTCGCCTTGGTGAACCGAGACCAGGGCAGCCTCCCCTTGGGCCGAACGACCGACGGGCCGGCCTCATCGGTCACGTCGTCCTCGACCTCTGCTTCCGTCGAGGTCTCCTCCGCATTCGACTCGAGAGCCGTCTCGGACAGCGCCTCTTCAGCCTCGTTGAGGTGTTGCGAGATCTCTTCCCACTCGTCCGCTGACACCTCCGTATCGGCTATCACGGCCTCCGAACATTGAACACTCTCGGTACCATCGAGATCGACTCCACCCGCCAACGCGACCCCGTCAGTCTTATCGGCGACGGTGTGGACCGACTCCGTTGCGGAACGAAAGTCGTCGAAGGACTGGGCGATGCTGCTTTCGATCGCCTCGTATGCTACCGCCGCGTTCTGCGTGAGCTTGGCGATGCCTGTCAGGGCCGAATGAAGACCACTGGCGTCGTCTTGCAGCTCGTCCCAGAGGGCGTTGAAGTACACCTGAGCGGAGCCCACCCATTCCGTCCGCACCGGGCCGACATTGTGAGACAATCTCCTCACGATCGCCTCGACATCTGCCGCGCTGACGCTCATCTGGGTCGAGATCTCCCGCAGCTGTTGCGGGGTGACTGCGATTCCTTTAGCCATGTCTTCTTCCTTTTAGCTAGCGGAGACCTCGTCGAAGACGCCGTCGATGGCCTGAACGACATCCCGCTCGATGCGGAATTCGTCGAATGTCTTGGCGATGCTTTGCTCGGTGGCCTCGTAGGCCGAGGCCGCGTTCTGCGTGAGCTTTGCGATACCGGTGAGAACCGAGCGAAGGCCACTGGCATCCTTCTCCAAGTGCTCCCAGAGGGCGTTGAAATAGGCCTGTGCCGAGCCCACCCATTCCGTCCGGACCGGTGCGACGTTGTCCGAGAGTTTTGCCAGGATCCTCTCGATGTCGGCGGCACCATTGCTCATTTGCGTTGAGATCTCCCGAAGTCGTTCCGGGGTGACCGCGATTCCACTAGCCATGTCCTTCTCCTTTCGACGGAGGGATCGTCAGATCAGCCCGTCTCACCGAAGTTTCGGCGTGGACCGGTCCTCTGCCTCGATTCCTAGGGTGGCAGCGTCGAATCTCATCGCGTCCAACGGGAACTCAACACTCGGACAATGGATCGATGGGACTCCCGACCCGAGGAGCAGCCGACTGACTGCCGTGGTGACGACGGCCTCCTCACCGAACCGCCGGGTCCATGGTCACAAGGACCTTTCCGCAGTCCTTGGACGCTCCGAGCAGGTCCAGAGCGTCGCCGAAGTGGTCGAGCGGGAATCGGTGGGCGATCAGCGACGAAAGGTCCCGCCGAGCGAGCAGGTCGATGGCGTCGGAGAAGCGCGGTGGGTACTCCATCGACCCGCGGATGGTGAACTGCTTCATCAACACCATGAGGAAGTTGGGCGGAATCACCTCGTAATGGAGCGCCACCACGGAGAGCCGTCCTCCTATGGGGCCGCGCTCGAGGACCTCGGTGATGACACTGGGCGACCCCGATGCCTCGATAAATGCCGCTGTGGCCGGCGTCCGACCGAACATGAACGGCTTCGAGCCATGCAAATCTGTGAGTCCCTCCCAGACGTCAGTCGTGGCGGGATTAACGCTCCCAGTCCCAGGGCGAGCTCGAGGCGGGTGGGACTGGGGTCGACGGCGACCACTTGTCCGTGGCCGCGGTCGACCAGCGTGGCGATGGCGGCCAGGCCGATGGGTCCGCAACCGAAAACGGCGACGCCGTCACCGGGTTGGACATCGGCCTGGTCGCCGGCATGCATGCCGACGGCGAGGGGCTCGGCGAAGGAAGCCACGTCAAGCGGCAGATCATCGGGGACCTTGTGGAGGCGGCCGCTGTCCGCCTCTGTGACCAGGAGCATAGGGGTGAGTCCACCCTGGGGAGCGCCGTTGCCGATCCGGCCCAGTTCGTCATTGCCCGGTTGG